>ERZ869909.116-NODE-116-length-119342-cov-7.549725_pt1 | contig 119342 bp, 100 predicted proteins | sample MGYA00520892_ERZ869909 | MGnify/ENA primary metagenome ERZ869909 (study PRJEB32215, sample SAMEA104723947) | bioreactor metagenome | biome: bioreactor; feature: anaerobic bioreactor; material: water | place: China | collected 2015-03-12 ... | reverse complement strand
CCAACTGGAGACGCAAGCCATCGGTTCTCGACCAGCTACGAGGCTGGAAGATCGCACCGAAGCCCAAGCCCAAGCCCAAGCCCAAGCCCCCGAAATCCAGCGGAAAGAGCCCTAAGTGATCACGCATGCCCTTCTGATGATGCGGAGCCACGTATTGCAGTCCTTCACGGCGCGCCCGGACGCCGAAGTACCGTCATCCCCGTGGATGGGCACCTTCACGGAGTCGCGGCCCCGGACCCGTTACGTACTGGACTTCACCCTCGCGGATGACGCGTCCAGCGCACAGGTTCGCCATCAGTACGGCTTCGCGCATGACCGAAGTGCGTTCGTCGAGGAGTGGCTCTACCGGTGGCCGGCGCATCGGCGGCAGATTCTCTTTGAGCGCTATGCCGACCAGAAAGAGCCTTGGTACTTCGGGCCCTCGTTCCATGGACCCAAGGCAACACTTGCTGACCAGACCCGCCCGAACGCGCTCTTCCTCTCGGCCGGTGCACATCACAACCATCCTTTGCTCACCTCGATCTACCGCGCGTTCTCCTCAGGCATCCGGCCCGAAAGCGAGATTGAGCTTCGCGGATTCCCGCTCTTCCACGAGCCGGCGGCCATCCTCGCCGAGGAACGCCGGAGCGCCGTCCGGGAGGTGCTGCGCGCCTTCGACTTGGGCTGTACGGGGTTCCGTGTGCAACCGCTGGAGATGCGGCCGCCTCCCGGTCTCTTCGACATGCTTCGGCCCGAGGTGGCAGAGCGGGTCCGTGCTTCCATGGCGGAGAACGCTGACCGAAAGCTGTACCAGATCGTCCTCGAGCGAACTGCCGCTGACGGTAGCGTCTGGACGCTGCCACCGGAGCATGAGAGCCGAGGCACGCAGATTCTGTTGCAGCGTATCAACGACCTGCTGACCGTGCAGGAGGGGTTGCTCATCATCGACGAACTCGAGACAAGTCTTCATCCGGACATCTGCCGCGCCATCATTGAACTGTTCTCGACAGGCGCGAAAAACCCGTCGGGGCGTCAATTGCTCTTCGCAACACACAACCGGGAGCTGATGGACCACCTGCGCAAGGACTCCGTCGTACTCGTGGAGAAGAACCTTGAAGGCGTCTCGCACCTTTCTACGGCCGCGGACTTCAGAGCCATTCGGAAGCGTGAGCAGCTCAGCCGCCTTCATGCGCGGGGCCGCGTAGGCGGCGTGCCGGTGCTGGGCTCGCTGGACAGTCTGGCCGCAGGTTGACCGTGGGTGGACGACGCCGACGCGGATTTGACGCCCGGAGGGGCAGGTTCGACCGCGTCCATCGCTCGCCCAACCTGCGTCCACTGCGCCGCATTCACGTCGTCCTAACCGAAGGGAAGACGGAGGCGCGGTTCATCGAAGGACTTCGCCAGCGTCATCGGCTGTCCAATGTCCAGGTACGCGTGGTGGGACAGATCGGCGACCCGGGGCGGATCGTGCAGGAAGCAAAGGCACGTCGCGACGAGCTCAGCGGCGAGGGCCGACATGGTGACGACTGGCTCGTTCACGTCGTCTTTGATCGGGACGAGCACCCACGATTTGCAGCGGCCTGCGAGGAGGCTAGGCGCTGTAGCTTCGTGCTCGGCGTCTCCGTGCCATGCTTCGAACTGTGGCTGATTCTGCTTCGAGCAGACCAGACCGCGCACATTGACCGGGCGACGGCTCAGCGTCGCTGCCGACAGTTGCATCCCGGCTACTGCCACAACAACAATCCGGTCGTTGAGGTCGCGTCGGTCACGGAGGAGGAGCTGCGCGCGGCCGCTGATCGCTGTCAGCGTCTGCGTGATCGTGCCGATGGCGAGCACTTCCGGAACCCGTCCAGCACGTTCAGCCTCGTGATTGCCGAGATTCTCGACGACCTCGACCAGGGCTGAGCACGCGCCCTGTGTCCCTCCACATGCGCGATGAGCCGCCTCACCCACGGCTCGACGGGACGCTATGGGGCAGCCTATCCGCTGCCCCGACACGACGTGGTCGGACGGGATCTCCAGGGCTCCCGCACCCCTGCGAACACCTCATACGTCGGGGGCCATTGCGCCGCCCTCACAGCCAGCGTACACTGAGGCCACACGAAACAGCGCTCCCCAACTCCGAGCGCCTCTCTATCCCCACTTGCGCGACCCCAACCCACGACCGGGCGCAGCAGCCACTCCTCAGCGCCGCGGTCGTCTAGCGCCAACGCTGGCACGGATCAGGAGGACACGATGGTCAAGGTGGTAGCACGATTCAAGGACGGCACGGTCCTCAAGGGCACGACGCAGGACTTCGCCCACGGCAAGGAGCAGTTTCACATGATGCCTTGGGACAACCCCGGCCACGTCGTCACTGTGCGCACCGCCGACCTCAAGGCCGTGTTCTTCGTCAAGGACTACGAAGGGGACTACACCCATATCGAGCGCAACACCTTCGAAGGGCCCATCGACTCCGGCGCGCACCCCATCCGCGTGGTGTTCGAGGACGACGAAGAGCTGATCGGCACCACCTACAGCTACCGCCCCGAGCGCCACGGCTTCTTCCTCGTCCCCGCAGACGAAGATTCCAACATCGAGCGCTGCTACGTGATCAAGGCCTCCACCAAGATCGTAGAGCTGCTCTGAACGTCAGCCAAAGACGCGCCGAGCAACACCACGCAGCGACCCGCAACACCACGCAGCGGCGAGCAGCACCACCCAAAAAGAAAACGACACCTGAGGAAGTGGGCGATACTGGATTCGAACCAGTGACTTCCACCGTGTGAAGGTGGCACTCTCCCGCTGAGTTAATCGCCCGCAGGGAGGGACGGCCTAGCACGGCGCGTGCGCGCAGGCAAGGGAATGTTGTGCCTGGCGGCCCCCAACCCGGGCCAAGGTGCGCCGATATCCCTTGCGGCAATGCGGTGCTTCGCTTAGCGAAGTGCCCGCGTTGCTCCCCGCACGGGTTCCCACCATGGATCGCATCCCAGCTCGCTTCGATCTCCTCCAAGAGCTCTCCAAGAAGTCCGTCCACTTGGTCAGCCTGGGCTGCCCCAAGAACCGCGTCGACGCGGAGCTGATGCTGGGGCGTCTGCGCCAAGCCGGCCTCCGCGTCACCGATGACGCCGGCCAGGCAGACGTCCTCATCGTCAACACCTGCGCGTTCATCGAGAGCGCCAAAGAGGAGTCGGTCGACGCCATCCTGGAGATGGCTGCGCTCAAGACCGGCGGTAGCGCGAGCAGGCTGATCGTCACAGGCTGCATGGCGCAACGCTATGGCCGCGAGCTCGCCGAAGAGATCCCTGAGGTCGACACCTTCCTAGGCACCAACGAGTTCAAGCGCATCGTTGACGCCGCGGAGGGCACCCTCCCCGAGCGGGCCTACCTCTCCTATGGCTCGGCCCTCTATACCTCCGACGAAGAGCGAATCAACACCATCCGAGGGGGGAGCGCCTACGTGAAGATCGCGGAGGGATGCAACCGCGTGTGCTCCTTCTGCATCATCCCGAAGATCCGAGGAAAGCAGGTCTCGCGACCCATCGATGACGTCGTGCGCGAGGCGCGACTGCTCGGCGCCGCCGGCGTCAAGGAGATCAACCTCATCGCCCAAGACCTGACCAGCTACGGCGTCGACTTCGGACAACGAGACGCTCTGGAGCGGCTCTTGGTCCAGCTCAACGAGGTGGCGGGAATCTCGTGGGTCCGGCTCCACTATGCCTACCCGTGGAACTTCACGGACCGCCTCCTCGAGATCCTCCGCGACGCGGAGCACGTGCTCCCTTACGTGGACATGCCCCTGCAACACATCTCCGACCGCCTGCTCAAAGCCATGCGCCGCAACGTGAAGCGGGATGCGCAGCGGACCCTCCTCGACAAGCTACGCGCCATCGACGGCATGGTCCTCAGGACGACCTTCATCACCGGCTTCCCCGGTGAGACCGACGAGGACTTTCAGCAGCTCTATGACTGGGTCCGGGAGGTCGAGTTCGACCACGTCGGCGTCTTCACCTTCAGCCCCGAAGAGAACACCGAGGCCTTTGACCTCCCAGACCCCGTGCCTGCACACGTCGCGGAGGAACGACGCGACGCGCTCATGGAGCTGCAGGCCTCCATCAGCCGGCGGCGCAACGAATCACGAATTGGGCAGAGACTCCAAGTCCTCGTCGACGGCGTCTCCGAAGAGCATGAGTACGTCCTCGAAGGGCGGCACTACGGACAAGCCCTCGACATCGACGGCGTGGTCTACCTCAGCTTCGACGACGACGCCCAACCCGCGCTGCCCGGAACCTTCGTCAACGTCGAGATCGAGGACGCCTCCGAGTACGACCTGGTCGGCAGGGTCCTGCCCGTCTCGTGAGCGCGACGACGCACACCCTCGCGTTGCACGTCGAGCGGCTCGCACACGGAGGCGAGGGTGTCGCGCACCTACCGGACGGGCGCGTCTGCTTCGTCGAAGGGGGCCTCCCAGGTGCGCGCTGGCCTGTCGAGCTGACGCAGGAGAAGCGACGGATGGCCTGGGCGCGGGTCACCGACGATGCCTGGCACCAACGGCTGGGCGACGGAGACTGCCCACAAGGGGCTCGCTGTGGCGGTTGCCTCTTCCAAGGCGTGCCTCCACAGGACGAGCTCCGCTGGAAACGCGAGGCGGTCTCAGACACCCTCCGGCGCCTCGCGCGCAGCGTCGCCTGGCCCGACCCCTCCCCGACGCCGACCGCCCCACCCATCGCTTGGCGCCGCCGCGCGCGGCTCCACCTCTCCCCCACGGGAGCACTCGGCTACTACGGCAGACGCTCCACGGACGTCATCGCGACCGACCACTGCCATGTGCTCACCCCGGCACTCCAGGCGCTGACGCGCACCCTCCGAGACCGACTCGCCTCCCCCCCGACCGGCGCAGAGATCCATCTCGACGAGGAACAGGAGAGCGCCGCATGCGGCGTCGTCTTCCACATCGACGCGCAGGACACGGACGCGTGGACGAGCCACCTGCGACGCCTCCGCCTCGCTCCTGAGCTCGCGGTCGCCATAGACACCGGCAAGCAGCGCCACCTTGTCCAGGGCGAGCCAACCCTTCGGGAGGCGCTCCACCTGGAGGGGCCGCCCGTCTATGCTGCGCTGCCCTGGGGCGCTTTCCGCCAAGCCAACACACACCTGCACACCCCCTTCCGACGCGCCGTGCGCGACGCTGTGCTCGCCAGCGGGCGAGGACACCTCAGTGGCAGAGGGCAGTTCGGCGGCCGCGGACTGGAGGTCCTGGAGCTCTACGGCGGGGCGGGCAACTTCGCGGTACCCCTCGCCGAGGCCGGCTGCAGCGTCGAGGTGGTCGAAGGAGCCCGAGCGGCCCTTGAGGCTGGCGAGGCAGCCGTCTCCCAGCTCCCCGATCTGCAAGCGCGCCTCCGATGGACCCTCCAAGACCTGCGCCACGGCACAGCGGGGCGCCTACGCGCCAGCAGGGCCACAACGCTGCTCGCGGATCCCCCGCGAGGCGGCCTCAGCGAGGCCCTCCGCGCAGAGATCCTCACCGCCAAGCGCGTGCGCTCCTTCGTGTACGTGTCGTGCGAAGCGGCCAGCCTCGCGCGCGACGTCGAGGCGCTGGCCAGCGCGGGGTGGCGCGTCGACGCCTGGCAGGCCTGGGACATGTTCCCACGAACGCCCCACCTCGAGCTTGTCGTCTCGTTGACGCGCTCCTAAGCCCAATGCCGATCAGACAGCGATTTTCCGCTGGACTTCGGCCGTTTGTAAGATCAAGACGACGGTTGGCGTCCCGTCAAGTGGTGGTTGAGGCTCCTGCATTGCTCGTACACCACGTGGTGGGGCCAGGGCGGTCGCATTCTGGTTCGGATGTCCCAAATCAAGCGGCTCGAGGCCGATCTCCGAACCATGGATCAAGGAGTTGCGGGACGGTCATCAGCTCAAGCGCGGTCGCAAAGGCGAGAATGCGACCGCCCTCGTGGTGGGGCTCTATCGTCTGGACAGGGACCGAGCGAAACCCTACCCTGTCGAGGTGGCGCGCAGGATGCTCGGCACGGATGGAGGAGACAACCATGGAGCGAGATCTGACACCACTGGAAATGCTTGAGGACGCAGCGACGCTGGAGCGGCTGGCGGCAGAGGCTGGTGAAGCGGCCTACAAGCGCGCGCTGGTTGCGGGTATCCCGGTAACGGTCGTCGAGAACGGATGGGTGATGCGGCATCATCCGGATGGGCGACGCGAGAGCATCCGCAAGGTAGAGGTTCAGTTACCGGGCGCGGAGTGAGCCGGCTGCCCCGGTTGAGGGCCTTCTGCGGTCCCAACGGCTCGGGCAAGACGACCCTTCTGCGGAAGCTCGCGGGCGACGGAGTCGGGGCTCGCTCGCTTCCGCTCGGGACCATTGTCAATGCGGATGATCTGCTCGCGGCGCTTCTGCGTGATCCAGGAGTGAACACGGTGGACTGGCCGCGCGGGTGGTCCATGGAGGAGCTTCGGGAGCACCTAAACACGAGCACGCTGGCGCGACGAAGCAAGCTACCGTCACCGGTGCTGAAGCTTCGAGGCCAGCATCTCCGTGCAGACAGCGATGTCGACGCGTATCACGCTGCTGCCCTCGCTGATTGGCTCCGGCGACTGCTTCTCAGAGAGAGACGCGATTTCACATTTGAGACGGTCATGTCACACCGGGGCAAGGTCACTTTCCTTCGCGAGGCACGGACCGCCGGCTATCGGGTCTATCTGTACTGGGTCGTGACGGAGGATGCACAGGTGAACGTGGATCGGGTAGCGCAGCGTGTCCAAGAGGGTGGGCATGACGTGCCAACCGACAAGATTCGTCGTCGGTACAGCGACGCACTCGCATTGCTGCGAGCGGCCATGGAGACGAGCGACCGTGCCTACCTCTTCGACAACTCCACGTCCGAAGGGCCGCGCCTCGTGGCCGAGTGGAAACATCCGGGACCGGACCCCGTGTTGCACTGCGCTTCCCCGGGACCGGCATGGTTGTTTTTCGCCAAGTCTCCGGTCGACGCAGACTGACCCGTCATCCCGGGCACCGGCAAGGGTACACCTGCCCCACGCACTCGCGTCGGGCGCGGCGCCTTCCGATCACCCCCAGTGCGGAACCAGGTTCCAGCCGGCTAACGTGACTCATGATTCGCTTAACCGAGCGGCATTGCTCCTAAGCCCCCTAGGGCACGGAGCAGCGTTGCTTCGGCAGGACGACACACCCAAAGGCCACGTCGACCACCGCTCGGTGACGGTGCGGCGGACTCTGTGATCGCCCCTTTGTGCCTCTGTGACATTTCTGTGACAAGATCTGTTGCTTGACTGTCACAGAAAAGCGCCTATGTTGTCACCTCCAGGCAGGGGATTGGGGCCCCTGCCGAGCGCCCAGAGGTTGTCATGAAGATCCAACGCCACGAGGTGTTCCCCGAACAGTCCGCTGAAGCCGCTGCCTTGCTGACCGCTACGCTAGGTCCCGGGTGGACCGTGCGCGAGACGGCGCGTGGTGCGACGGCACGCTTCCGGCTCCTCTCGGTCTCGCTGAAACACCACCCAGGCGAAGACGGCGGCGCGTGGCGCTGCCGCTTGCGCGACAGCTTTCCCCGGCGCACGCTGATCGAGCGCCGCGCTGACGACCTGCAGGACGCCACCGAGGATGTCTTGGCCCGCGCACAGCACGCCAGCGCGATGATCTCCGGGCACCTCGGCCTCGCGCAGACCCCTGCCAACTCTTGGCTCGCCTACCGGCTCTGGTCCGCGGTCCGCCCCAGCTAGAGATCGCCACACCTGGCCAGGGTGCCCCTGGGTCGGCTACGCCCCTCAGGACGCCCTGCTCCGTGCGGATGGGGCTTGTGTGCAGCGCTAGCCAGCGTACGCCCGCAGAGTCACCCTCACATCGGTGTGATGTGGGGTCCTCTGTCCTCGCGGTAGCGCGCCTCGACCCAGGCCCAGAAGGGTCTGCTGCGCAGCTCTGCCTGCCACGTCGCGAAGGCCGCCGGGGGCGCGACCGGTGATCGCCACGGCCGCTCCGCCGGCTGGACCAGCGGAGAGAGCAGCGCGGCGATCGCGATGTCGGCGCGCGTCAAGCGGTCGCCGACGACGTAGCGCCGCCCGTCGATCTGAGCGTCCAGCGCATCCAAGGCCTGTAGGAAGGCCTCACGGCTGGCGACCACGCGCTCAGGTCGCATCCGGTACTTCTTCCGAATGCCAAGCACCACCTGCGACCACAGCGCCCGGTACACCCAGGGCATCCAGAAAGGGGCGTGGGTGGTCCACATCGCGATGACGGCCGGTGGCTCCTCGAGCAAGAGGGCGTATGCGACCCGCCGCATGTCATCTCCGAAGGCCTGATCCGCCAAGGTCTCCCACCGCGCGACTTCAGCCGCCGCGCCGGGGTCCAGGGGTGTCAGCGCGCGGGCTGGCGCGGCCGCGTCCAGCGCGTCGATGATGGCCGCCGAACCTTGCAGGGTCTGTCCAGACCAACGCAGGACAGGCACCGTCGTGTCGGGCACCCCGAGCCGCTTCAGCGCAGGCACGTGGAGCCCTGGTGAGAGCGGCCGCGCTTGAAAGGGGACCCTGTGATGATCCAGCGCCCAGCGCGCCTTCTCGCAGAAGTGCGAGAGGGGAAACTCATAGAGGAGGGTCATCGGTACCTCTGCATGCGCCGCGCTCAGCGCCCGTCGCCACGCGATCGCGCACGGACACCCTACGTCAGGCCGCCTACGATTTCCAACGCCACGATCGGCTCGATCGCCGGGCTGGCCCTCGTGCGGCCTGTGCTTGGGCGTCAGCCCCCGTCCGATTCCATGGCCAAGATCAACGCCGCTTCGTCGTCCCGCACGGGCTGCACGGAGAGGCGCTGCCCTCGCTGCACCAGAGCCATCTGGGCGAGCCCCGGGTGCGCCTTGAGCTCCTCCAACGTGAGGGTGCGCTTCAGCGGCCGAACACCCTGCACATCCACGCGAAACCAGCGCGGGTTTTGCGGGCTCGCCTTGGGATCGTGGTAGGGCGAGCTGGGATCCCATGCGCTGTCGTCGGGGTATCCCTCTCGCACCACGACCGCCAGGCCGGCGATGTGCGGCGGCGTCGTGTTCGAGTGGTAGATGAAGACGTGGTCGCCGATCTTCATCTCGTCCCGCATGAAGTTGCGGGCCTGATAGTTTCGTACCCCGTCCCACCCCTCCCGGCGCTCTGGGCGCGCCATCAGGTCCTCGAAAGAGAAGGTGTCGGGCTCGGTCTTCATGAGCCAGTAGCGCGGCATGATCTCCTCAGGGCGTGGTGGTCCCGCTCGGTCGGCGGGCGCGATCGTTCTTCGATCCTGGCGGACGACATCGCAAGGGCCGCGTGACTCCACACGCTCCCCTTGTGAGGGACGCAGGAGAGGTCTAGAGGGTGGAGCGCGGCGCGCACCGGCCTCCACACCCCATCCGTCATGACGATCTCTGCACCAGGTAAGCTCTTGCTCTTTGGCGAGCACGCCGTCGTCTACGGCAACGCTGCGCTGGCGTGCCCGCTCCCCGTCACCCTGCGCGTCGCTGTCGAGGCGGGCGCGGGGACGTGGCGGGCACCGGCGTGGCACCTCGCCCTACACCTGGACGCGGTCGACAAACCAGCGCAGGCGCTGCGCACGCTCCTCGACCACCTCGACGTCCCATGGCGGGACCTCGCCTTCACGCTGGAGGGTGAGCTTCCACCGGGTGCGGGCCTTGGCTCCAGCGCGGCCCTCTCCATCGCCACCGCGCGCGCGGCCCTCGCCTACCTCGGCCGCCCTGCCTCCCGGTCTGACGTGGAAGAGGCGACCCTCGCAGCGGAGCGGGTGTTCCACGGAAACCCCTCCGGCCTGGACCACACGGTCATCCTCCACGAGCAGGCGATCCTCTTCCGGCGCGGCACACCGGCCTATGTCGAACGCCTCCGCATCGCCGAGCCGCTGCCCATCGTCGTCGCCCAGGTCCAGCATGGCGCTGACACCGGCAAGATGGTGGCGGGTGTGGCCGCGCGGCGCCAGCGCTACCCGGACGTGATGGACCCGCTGCTCCGCGCGATGGAGGCGCTCATCCCCGAGGCGCGCCGCGGGCTGGAGCAAGGAGACCTCGCGTTGCTTGGCGAGCTCGCCACCGTGAACCACGCCTTCCTCTCGGCGCTTGGGGTCTCCACGCCAGCCCTCGACGCGGCGTGCCACATGGCGCGCGGTGCGGGCGCGACAGGGGCCAAGCTGACGGGCGCTGGGGGTGGCGGCTGCATCTTCGCCTTCTGTCCTGCCGAGAAGCAGGCCGCCGTCGAGGAGGCCCTCCGCGTGATGTGCTTGGAGGTCTTCTCCACCATGATCCCCTCCCAGGACCCTTGATGCGCGCCTCCGTCATCGCACACCCAAACATCGCCCTGGTGAAGTACTGGGGCAAGCGGGACGCGGCGCTCAACCTCCCCGCTGCCGACAGCCTCTCCTACACGCTGGGCCCCTTCGCCACCCGGACCCAGCTCACGTGGGCGGGCGTGGCGGGCCCCGATCGCTTCCTCCTCAACGGCGCGGCCCCATCCCCGAAGGTTGCGGCGCGCCTCACCCGCTTCCTCGACCTCGTCCGAGCCATGCGCCCCGGGCTGGGAGCCGCCGAAGTCGTCTCGGCGAATGACTTCCCGACCGCCGCAGGCCTCGCGTCCTCAGCGAGCGCCTTCGCGGCGCTCGCGCTGGCCGCTGTCCGTGCCGGCGAGGTCGCGCTCCCGACCGCGGCGCTCAGCGCCCTTGCGCGCCAAGGGTCTGGCTCCGCCGCGCGCAGCCTCTTCGGAGGGTACGTCCACATGCATGCAGGCCAGGCCATCGACGGCTCGGATGCCTACGCGACGCCACTCTTCCCTGCAGAGCACTGGCCTCTGGAGGTGGTGATCGTGCTCACCACCGAGGGAGAGAAGGAGGTCCCGTCCACGGAAGGGATGAACCACACTGAGGCCACCAGCCCCTACTACGGCGCGTGGATCGAGACTGTCCCGACCGCCATCGTTGAGGCCAGCGCTGCCATCGCGCGCCGCGACTTCGAGGCCCTGGCCCACACCGCAGAGGCCAGCGCGCTGCAGATGCACGCGAGCGCGATCGCTGCGACGCCAGGGGTGCTCTATTGGCGGGGCGCCACCATCGAGACCCTCCACGCGGTGCGCGCCCTGCGGCGCCAAGGCCTCGCAGCGTTCTTCACCATCGACGCCGGCCCGCACGTCAAGGTCTTCTGCCTCCCCGAAGCCGCGGACAAGGTCGCGGAGGCGATGCGCGAGGTCCCGGGCGTCCGTGGGCTGCTTCGCGCAGAAGCAGGAGGTGCCGCCCGCGTCCTTGAGGCCGCGACGTGACGCACACCCTTCGCACCCAGAGCCTCGCGGCGCCCGGCAAGGTGCTCTGGCTCGGCGAATACGCCGTGCTGAGCGGTGCGCCTGCGCTCGCCTCGTCGGTCGGGCGCCACGTCCTGACCCACTGGACAGCAGACGATCCACCGCTCCAGGTCGAGAGCAACCTGTGGCAGGGAGCCTGGGCGCCGGGAGCGTCCGATGCACCACCCCAAGCCGCCCTGGTCCAGGCTGCGCTCGCCATCCTCTTTCCGGGGGAGGCGTACCCAGGCGGCACCCTCTCGATCGACTCCGGCGCGCTTGGGGAGGCGGCCAAGTACGGGCTCGGATCGTCGGGAGCGGTGGCCGCCGGACTCTGTGCGCTCCTGGCCCCTGCAGGTTGGGACGACGACAAGGTCACCCGCGCAGCGCTCGACACCCACGATCGCTTCCAGGGGGGTGTCGGCAGCGGCACGGACGTACTCACCTCCCTGCACGGGGGCCTCGTCGAGCTGCGCAGCCGGCACGACATCCGCGCGCTCACCCCACCACTCAAGCCCTACCTCGACGTCGCATTGCTGTGGACGGGGGTGTCGGCCGACAGCCGCACCATGGTCAGGGGCTGGTGGGCGTGGCGCGACAGGGCCCCGCGGGCCTGGCAAGACGCCCAGGACCAGCTGGAGCAGCTCGCGGGCGCTGGCATCACCGCCCTGCGGTCGGCTGACGTCCCACGCTTCCTCGACGTGATCGCCCACTGGACCGAGGTGATGCGGCGCGTCACGTGGGACAGCGCGCTGCCTGTGATCAACGAGCCCGTCAGCGCCGCCTTGCGCGCAGCGTCCCACGCGGGTTATGTGGCAAAGCCCTCAGGGGCAGGGGGAGGTGACGTCGTGATCGCCTTCCAAGGCTCCCAGGGGGGCCGCACTGGACTCGCAGAGGCCTGCGCTCGGGAAGGCGTGGTCTTGCTCGACGTCGATCTCTACGCGCCGGGCGTGTTGTCTCAACGTCGTGCACACCAGAGCGCCTCCGGGGGCATCTCTTCGACGGGGCGTTGATCCTGGCCCTACACCTTGCGCAGCAGCAATGACCTTGTCCGATTCAGCAACGCCTCCTCCCTCCTCCTGGCGCTCGTCACGCGTCGCTGGCTTCTACAGGCTCAGCGTCGATGAGCGGCTGAACCTCCTCCACGAGCGCGGCTTCCTCGACGACGACGGCATGGCCCTGCTGCGACGCTCCGGGAGCGCGCTCTCCCGCTCGACGGCTGAGGCCATGATCGAGAACGTCGTCGGTGTCTTCGAGCTGCCGATCGGCGTCGGGCTCAACTTCTTGATCAACGGCAAGGACTACGCCGTCCCGATGGTCGTGGAGGAGCCCTCCATCGTCGCCGCCGTTAGCCACGCGGCCAACCTCGTGCGGCGCTGCGGTGGCTTCACTGCGCAGGCCGATCGTTCCGTCATGACAGGGCAGATTCAGGTGGTCGGGGTGGCGGACCCTCACCGCGCGGCTGAAGCCGTCCTCGCCGCCAAAGAGGACCTGCTCGCGCTGGCCAACCAGCTGGAGCCCAACATGGTGGCTCGTGGCGGTGGCGCCGTGGACTTGGACGTCCGGGTGCTCACCCCCGAGGGCACCAAGAGCCGATACCAACAGATGGTCATCGTCCACATCTACGTGGACGCGTGCGACGCGATGGGCGCCAACCTGATCAACACGATCGCTGAAGGCCTCGCTGGCGAGATCGAAGCGGTGACCGGAGGTGCTGTCTATCTCCGCATCCTCTCCAACCTCACCGACCGCCGCCGCGTGTCCGTGCAGTGCAGACTGCCCGTCGAAGAGTTGGGGTGGCAGGGGTATACAGGCGAGGAGGTCGCCGAAGGCATCGTCAACGCGTCCGTGTTCGCTGAGACCGATCCCTACCGTGCGGCGACGCACAACAAGGGCATCATGAACGGCATCGACGCGGTCGCCCTGGCGACAGGGCAAGACTGGCGAGCCCTCGAAGCGGGCGCCCACGCCTTCGCCGCGGTCGAGGGCCGCTACCGACCCCTGGCCCGCTGGAGCATGGCGGACCCTCACACCTTGGTCGGCGAGCTAGACCTCCCCCTCGCCGTAGGCATCGTCGGAGGCCCTATCCGCCTGCACCCCACCGTCCGCGTCCTCCTCGACATGCTCGGCGTCGAGAGCGCCCGGGAGCTGGCCTGTGTGATGGGTTCGGTAGGTCTGGCCCAGAATCTGGCAGCCATCAAGGCGCTCGGCTCGACCGGAATCCAACGCGGCCACATGGCGCTCCACGCGCGCAGTGTCGCGGCGACCGCTGGCGCTTGTGGCCCCGAGGTCGAGGTGATCGCGCAGGCGATGATCGGCGAACGCACGATCAAGGTCGAGCGCGCGGCGACCCTCTTGCACGAGCTGCGCCAGACGGGCGGTCCCTGAGCGCCTGACGTGGCGCGCATCGCCCCCAGCGCCGCGCCCCACTGCCGCTCCTCTCGATTAGGCGCCTCTCTGAGGCGCGCGAGGTGCTGAGACGGCACCCCGCGCGGAGCCTTGCGACCCTGTGCTGGCCACAGGCGGCGCTTGAATGCTTGACGGAGACGCCGCGTTCTCCTTCTGTGCCGCCTCGCGCACCCCTCGACACGCCCCGCACGATGACCTCCTCGCAGCCCGCCCTGAACGACGCACCCGACAGCGCCGCGCTCACCCGAGAGGAAGGGCCCGCGGAGGGCCGCCGGCTCCGCGTGAGCCTGGCCGTGTCGTTGGCGCTGCACGGGCTGCTGCTCGGGCTGGTGCTCTGGCAGAACCTCCTGCGCGCGGAGCTCAAGGTGGAGATCGATCCAAGCGCGGGCATCGCGTTCGCGACGCGGATTGGGCTTCAGGTTCCGCTGGAGAGCCTGGACGGAGACGAGGGTCAGCCGCCCCCCGTGGATCTCCAGGCCGAAGCCGATACGCCCCCTGCAGACGAAGAGGCGCTGGCCGACGAGGACGCTGCAGACGACGCCCTGCCGGAGGAGGAGCCCGCGCCCGTCGAGGAGAGGACCACCGAGGCACCGGTAGCCGAGCAGGACGTGGAGCAAGCGGCTGAACCGGAGCCTGCGCAGGACGCCCCGCGCCCGGAACCACCAGCGGCCGTGGCTGACGCGAGCGCTTCGGTGGCGCCGCGCCCGCCGCGACCGCGGCGGCCCGTCGCCCCAGCGCCTGCGCCGGAAGCGCCACCCGTCGCGCCTCAAGACCTGCCGCCTGCAGCCCGCTACCCGGAGGGCGTCCGCCACCCGATCGCGACAGATGTCTCGATGTGGGGACCGGAGGGGGCTCGGCTCGTCGCGATCGTGCGCGCAGACCGCATCGCCGCTTCTCCGCACCGGGGCGCGGTCGAGACACTCCTGGCCGCGCTGCCGGACTGGCAGATGCTCCTCGGCGGTGCAGACATCCGCCCCTTTGATGACGTCCGGACCCTGCTCATCGCCTCCGCCGACCCTCGCTACCTGAACCAGACCTTCCTGGCTGTCACGCACAACCTCGCCGCCGACAGCGTGATCACGACGCTGGCAGCGAGCTACCCAGGAGGCGTGCAGTGGAGCGAGGAGCGGGGTCGCGTGATCGGGCGCCCGAGGGCGAGCGCGCGCCTCCGGGACCCGCGCGTTTTCGTCCTCGCGCACGACGACCTCTTCCTCTTCGCTCGCCCTGAGTTCCTGGGCCCTCTCTTGGCGGACGCAGCGCCAGCGCGCGGCCTGCGCGGCGCCCTGGGCCGCGCAGAGGCCCAAGAGGGTGGGCGCACGCTGGACGCGGCTGTGGCGGCCGCACCCGACGGGCGCCTCCGCCTCGCCATCGACTACGACGAGCGCGCAGGGAGGGGAGGCGACCAGCGAGAGCGCGACGCCGTCGCAGCCGCGCTCGGCGGGCTCCCGACGCGCGATGGCGGGCAGGCACCCCCGCCTGGCGGAGCCGAACCCACACCACCAGGTGGAGGCCGCCCGCGCGTCGCGCTGCGCCGGCCGGACGCGGAGGGCGGTGCGACAGATCCTGGTCCGCCCGCGCCACCCACGACACCCTCCGCGGGCAACGCCCCAGCCAGGCCTCAGGTGCGGAGGGTCACGCGGCCAGTGGTCACCGACGAGGGCGCGATCGCCCTGCGGAGCGGCGGATGGCTCGCGGGGCTTGAGCGCATGGCGAGCTTGGCCGGCGCAGAGGCCGCGGGACCGGCCCTGCTCTTGAGCGCAAACGGAATTCGCGAGGTGCGGATCGCTGGACAAGGGCAGGCGGAGGGGCCTGAGGTGATCCACGTCAGCGTGGTCGCTGGCGCGGAGGTGGACGTCCGAGGGCGGCTCGTCTTCGCGGACAACACGCAGGCTCGTGCGTTCGTGCAGGCGTGGCCAGCGATCCTGCGCGCCAACGCGCTGCAGCTCCGCATGGTCGGGCTGGCCGGTGCCTTGCAGGCTACGACCTGGGAGATCGACCACAACGAGGCGACCTTCGCGTTCGTGATCGAAGAGCGCACGCTGCAGCAGCTCTCGACCACTGTCTATGCGATCATGCAGGCCCGTCTGGGTCGCTGAGGGTGGTCGCGGCGATGCGTTGCGCCGACACAAGGTGCCGCGCTGCACGCGAGGGGCCTTGACCTTGGGCCCATCGATCTAAGATAGTGCGCCCCTCGGAGGGGACGCTGCGAGCGTGGGGTCTTCTGTGGCCGGTGCGGTGGGAGCGAGACATGTCAGGAAAGAAGCCTGTGTGGGTGGAAGAAGAGGCCTATGCGTGCCTCAAGGCGTGGAAGAAGCTGCAAGACACAAGGACGGGCCGCCGCGCGACCCTGCTCGCGATCGCGAGCGACCTGGTGATCTCCAAGCTCCCCCTCTTGGAGGGAGGGGCTGTCGCCGAGCCGGCGCGAGAAGCCGCTCCAAGTGCGCCAGCGCCCGCCCAAGAGGTGACGCCGGCGGCACCGCCCGTCACGGTGGCGCTCACACCTGCGCCGGCGCGCGCTGCGGTGGTGAACACCGACGCCCCGGCGGAGGAGAAGAAGCCCCAGCGCCAGCTCATCGACCGGGATCTGCCGGGCGACGAGCTCAAGCCCATCGACCGCAACGAGGACCGCTTCTACGGTGGGGTCTTCCTCCTGCAATAGCGGAAGGCGCCTGGGAGAGAGAACATGGCTGCAGACAAGAAGACGAACAAGGCGGTCTGGCTGACGCTGGAGGCCCATGAGGCGCTGCGCGACTTCTGCGAGCGGACCGGCCGCACGAACGTCGAGGTGGTGAGCGAGATCTTTTATCAGTTCGTCCGCCCCGAGCTGGAGGCGAACGGCGTCAGCATCGAGCTCGGCGACGACGAGGACAACGCATGAATCGAGACGGTCTGCGCCTCGGGCAGGGAGTCTTCCGCCGGGCGCTGGTCCTGGAGTCCCCGGACGCCTCCCTGGACGACCACCTCCGCGCGGTAGGAATCGAGCCCTTCCGCCCAGAGGTCACCCCCTCGTCGGAGGAGGACCTCGTCCGTCTGATGGAGCAGGAGCCGTGGGAGCTGCTCTTCAAGCGGAGCCGCGTCGAGATCACCGCTCGGGTCTTGGACGCCGCCCCCCACCTCTTCGGCGTCATGCTCTGCTGCATCGGGGACGACTCGGTAGACAAGCTCGCGTGCGCACGGCGGGGGGTCGTCGTCACAAACGACCCCATCTCCAACGGCCGCTCCGTGACCGAGCTCGTGCTCGGCGAGCTGCTCTGCCTCAGCCGCAGAATCTTTGAGGCTGTGCGCGAGACGGACGGCAACCTCTTCCGCAAGAGCCAAGACCGACGCTTCGAGGTGCACGGTAAAACGCTCGGAATCTTCGGCCTGGGCAACATCGGGAAGCAGGTCGCGCAGGCCGCCGCGGCGCTGGGGCTCAAGATCGTGTTCTACGACAACCGCGACGTCGCGCGGGAGGTAGGCATCACGATGGGCTGGACCTACGTCCCCTCCATCGAAGAGCTCTTTGTGCAGTCGGACTACGTGACCTGCCACGTGTCCGCCACGGACTACCGCGGCCGCTCCAACGCTGGCGTACTCACCTACGACCACTTCGCCGCCTTCAGCCAGAAGAGCTACGAGAGCCCGCGCATCTTCCTCAACCTCGCCCGGGGCTCGATCCATAGCGCAGAGGTCCTCGTGCGCGCGGTCGAGGACGGTCACGTCCAGGCTGCCATGGTCGACGTCTTCCCAGCGGAGCCCGCCAACGCCTCCGACCCCTGGCGCAACCCCTACGCCAACAACCCCCGCATCTTCTCGACCCCGCACATTGGGGCCGCGACGCTCGAAGCGCAGCCGCGCATCGCGCGCCACGTCGCGACCACCACCCAGCTCCTCAGCGAGCGGGGCACGTTGCGCAACTGCGTCTTCGACCCACGCGCATCCGTCGGCCTTGAGGGTATCGACCAGCTCTCGCATGTCCTCACGATCGTCCACAGCTCCAAGCGCGGAACCAAGAAGGCCATTGATGACGCCATCTTCAGCGCTGGCGCCAGCAACCTGATGAGCGCCCACCGCGACTTCAACACCTACGGCATCGCCTACGACGTCATCGCCGTGGACAAAGCGCTCGACGAGGAACACATCGGCGAGATCTGCGAGCGCGCTGCGCAAATCACCGGTGAATCGCACCCCATCCTCGCCGTCCGACAGATTCCTCTGCTCTGAGCGATCCCCCTGCAGAGAGCGGGATCCCCCGACGCCGCTCAGCCGTCGAGCAGGGCAGCGCGCGAGGCAGCGGGACAGGAAGCCCGGTGGGGGCACCGCGTCGGCGGACGAGCCACTCCCCCTAGTCCTCGCCCCCGACCAGCGAGGTCAGCTCGTCCATGAGATCACTCAACGCGTCGCGTACATGCGACGCAGCGAGACGTGGCGTTGGGGACACGGCCAAGGCGTCGAGGGCACGCTGCCCCAGCGCCTTCATCGCTTCGATCGTCACGAAGCCAACGTTGGGCAGGCTGTGCCATCGACGGACGCTGCTAGGCAGATGGCGCAAGGACAGCTCCGACGCTGGCACATGAAGCGCGGTCGCCAGGCGCTTGAGCGCCGCCTTCTCCTTGGGGCCGACGAGCACCTCCAGTGGCCTCCCCTCATCCAACAAGCCCAGCCGCTGGGCTATCCGAAGCTGCAAACAGAGGTCGCCGAGAGGCGACCTCCGCTTCGACGCCAGCCAGCGCACATGGTGCACCGCGAGACGCCAGGGTGACGCCTGGCTAGGGTCTCCGTCGAAGTCGGCAAGGACGTCGGGATGTCGGTCACCCGAGGGCAGGCAGCCGACGGCCTGAGCGACCATCTCTTCCATGAGCTCCCCGGGGGGACACAGACTGTCCCTAAAGGTCGCGTAACAGAGCCTACCCACGTTGCGAATCATCAAGCGAAGCAAAACTTGCTCGTCTGGGCTGACCGTGCACGCGGCGAGCTCTTCCATGGTCAGGCTGACCACGTCCTCCAGCAAGGGGTTCGACGTGACGCCCAGCACGTCCGTGTCCTCCAGCCACAATTGCCGGACCCACCCCTCCACCTTACCGCCACGCGGGTACGCTGGCGCGTGGGTGTCGCGGGTGAGCGCATCCAACAAGAAGAGCGCGCGAAACGGCGCGTGGCTCTGCTCCGGGAGGCTGCGCCACGGCTTCCTCGTCTCGAGATCGCGCAGGCGCTCCCAGTGCTCCCGGTCGACCCGCAACCCATCCAGGATCGTGTCCCCTTTGGGCAGCGAGCAGACGAGCGCCAGGCCTGGCCCGGGCACGAAGCGCTCGGGCTGTGCCTGCCGCTTGCGCGGGATGGCCGCTAAGGGTGTACCCTCCGAAGACAGGGGCACGAAAGCGTCGTCCTCCTGCCACAGGCCGCAGGTGAGCTGCGCCTCGGGTATCTCTCGGCGCTGCCTCGGATTCGTGAAGCCGTCCATGGAGTAGGACCCGAGCAGCCACAGATCGAGGCCTCCAGCCGTCGCGAGCGCGCGCAGCGCGAAAAGCCCAGCCCCCGGACCCAGCCTGGAATCTTGCATTGAGGCGACACCAACACCCGCATACGCAATGGCCGGTACATGAGGAAGCTGTGATGGCTGCAACCCGGCGAAGAGCGTTCCCCACCCTCGCACCTTGGTGGCCCAACTCTGATCGAAATAGCTGAGGAAGGCGTGGTGGGGCGATGCTACCGGCCACAGCCTCGCCGGCGGCTTAGCAGCGAACTCGCGGCGAAAGCCCGAGGCGACGTGTACCAACTCCTCGGTGTCCGCGTAGCGAGAAGCAGGTCCGCGAAGAATCGGCAGTGTCACAGAGCGCTCGATCCGACGGACATCGGGCGCATCGTCCGGTGTCGCGCGGCGGCCCAGCTCAAGCGCGAAGCCCATCAACCCGCCTGGCTGCACGTAGGGACGCGCTGCGGCGCTCATGGGCATCCGCAGCAGGGCTCCGGACTCGAGGACGACGAAGGCCTCCTCGTCCTCGGCAAGCACCGCGACGGGACCGGGCCCCGAGGCCGCTGCCTGAACATCCGCGGGCGACCACATGCGGAAGAGGACCAACGGGGTCGGGCCCGCGACAGCGCACGTATCCCCCGAGCGCGCTAGCAATCCACTACCGTCGAAGAAGAGACGCGCGAGGTAGTCGCACGCCCAAGGACCCCCATGGATGCGATCCAGCGGAACACGCGTGACGGAGATCGCTCTCCCCCTGACCAGCGCATCGGTAGGCAACACGTCAATTCCACCCGTTACAGCAGCCGCTTGGCCCATGACCAACGCGATCGCCTCAAGGACCAAGCCCGAGCTAAGCACCACGTCGCTGTCACTGACCGTGCGGACGCTGCGGTCGCTCATCACCGCCAGGGTGCGTGGGTAGGCGTCTGAGAGTGAACACCCCGCTCGGTGCATCAAGGTCCTGGCGTAGGCCGGCAGCAAGGTGTCGATTCGATCAAAGCTCACCGTGTGCAAGCGCACAGCGCCGCTCGATGGGGCGTCGTCGGCAGCAGCTTCCGAGGTGGGACTGCGCCCACCCATCAGGCTCAGGAGTGCATCCAAAGCAGGGGCGAGGAGCAGCTGGCATGCGCCATCGGGGCTCACGTGGACGACGCAGAAGCGGTGCTCAGGTGAGACGCCTTCGCCGCTGACCTCGAACTCCACAGGCAGAGAGGACTGGAAGCGCCGCGCGAGCGACACAAGGCGCTGCACGGCAGCACAGACCGACCGCTCAGCGCCGGGGTACACCGATGCCCAGGGTACATGGTCATCGTCCTCGTCGGTGAACGCGATCAGCTCAGCCAGCGCCTCGACGGGAGGTGAGTCGTCGACGGGAATGCCGTTGCGCGCCGCCCATGCGCGCACCTTAGACCGCAGCGTGGACCCATGCACGACGAGAACGCTGGGCTTCCGCCAGCCTGGTGTCCGCAACAGCTCGTCCAAGGGGGCGGCCAGCACTCCGGAGTCCCACGGAGCGGGCAGAAAAACGCGCCCCAGCAAGGCGTCGTCGGCGACGGGGAGGACCTGCGCGACGATCACCTGCATGCCTGGCCAGCGGGGCCCTGGCTCAGGCATCTCCCGCGCGGCCATCACCCACAGACACAACGCGTCGCCAGACGCTGGTCTCTTCAACGAGGGGGCCTTACCCCGCCTGCCAACGCGCTTGACCATCCCAAGCTCCCTCCATGCCGCGCGGCATCAACGCCCTGAGCGACCCCAGGTGTGCGGCACCTACCTGGTGCTGTCTGCCCAAGACCTACGCAGGCCGGCGCGGAAGCAGAGCCTGACAGCATCGCTACTCTACGATCAACCGACGCAAGGGTCGATCATCCTCGAAGAGCTCCGCCGGAGCAGGGCCCAGACGCAAGCTCTGCAGGGCGAGGGAGAGACGCTCAAGCTCCGCTGACTCCGACACCGTGTCGTGTTGGTAGAGCACCACCACGCCAGCGGGGGTCATCAACGCTGCTGCTGTCCCCTCGATCTCGACATCCTCAAACGCCACGCGGAAGGCTTGGCCTTGCACGCTCTCCCCTGCCAGGCTGACGCGCACGGCGCGCGGCTGGACGCGAACGACGCGGCTCAAGCTGGCGACCACGCCGCCAAGCACCGCGTCCAAGGCGAGCGCCTCCTGCTGCCCCTCGCCGGACAGGGGCTGCGAGAAGAGGGTCAGGGTCACGTACGAGGTCCCCGTGGCTTGCCCACCCCTTGGGTCTGCTGCCCGCAGCGTGATCACCTCGACAGGCCCCTCTGGGGCTTGCACCACGCGCGACGTAACGAACACCCCGTCCGGCACATCGAAGTGCAAGGCGTCGTGCGAAAAGACGCGAGGGGGCGGCCCAGCGGACGCGACCGCGCTCAGCCCCACCAGGAGCAGCGCTATGCTGAGAGTGACGAGACGAAGGGTTGTACGCATCTTCAGAGAGCCGCTGGAGAATGTGCTAGAGTCAGGGCGGGACACGCGTCCCACTCCCTCACGCGCACGCCTCTACCAAGCACCTCCGCGCGCGTCAATCAGGCGGTGGCGGCCAAACCCGATGGGAAGAGAGCCTCCGCGCACACCCCCTTCCCTCCGCCGGAGGGAAGGGGTCGAATCCGCCCCTTGACAGTGCCGCCGGCCCTGGCACACGGTGCAGCCGCCCTCTTCCCCTCGCGTGGGGCCGGGCCCCTCCGGCGCCATCACCTCGCCTCCATCACCAACAGAATGAGCCGACCGCCATGTGGACCCAAGAGATTGACGTAGCCTCCGCCCTCGCCAGACGCGCTGGGGCGCTTGCGCTTGAGATCGCCAAGCGACACTTCGAGGTCGAGGACAAGGCCAACGACGAAGGCCCCGTCACCGAGGCCGACCGCGCCCTCAACACCCTGATCCTGGACGGTCTGCGCGCCGCCTTCCCAGAGGACGCCGTCATCGGCGAGGAGAGCGCCAAGACGGGGATGGTCCCTGGCCCGCGCACGTGGTACGTCGACCCCATCGACGGCACCATCGACTACATCGAGTCCCGACCAGAGTGGGCGGTCATGATTGGGCTGGCCGTCGAGGGCGAGGCCAAGGTCGGCGTCGTCTACCAGCCCAACAGCGACCGCCTCTACGTTGGCGCTGAGGGCCTCGCGTCCTGGCGCGACGAGAGCGGCAGCAAGACGCCACTCCAGGCGCGCACCCTGACGTCGCCCGAGGAGGCCGTCGCCGTCCTCAGCCGCAACCACCCCGACCCCAAGATCCTTGAGCTGCTAGGCCAGATCGGCGTCACCCAGTCCTTGCAGCACGGCTCCGTCGGGATGAAGCTCGCGGTGATCGCCGAGGGCCGCTCCGAGGTCTACGTCAACCTCTCTGGCAAGTGCTACCGCTGGGACTGCGTCGCTGGCGACGCGATCTTGCGCGGTGCAGGGGGCCGCGTCATCACCATGACCGGGGACGACCTCCGCTACGACGGCCCTGCGTTGCGCGTCAAAGAGGCCTTCCTCGCGGTCAGCGACGGGATCTACCCCGCCGTCGCGGCCACCTGTCAGCGACGGCTCGACCTCGATCCTTCCCGCTGAGGCCACGTGTCCTTCTACGACCTCCACCTCTTCTGCTGCCAGAACGAGCGGCCGCCTGAGCACCCGCGCCCCTGCTGCGGGCTCGCGCGCGGTGAGGCCATCCGACAGCGTTTCGCCCAAGAGCTCCGACGTGTCGGCTATGACCGCCCCTTCCGCGTCAACAAGGCGGGCTGCCTCGACCGCTGCGAGCTGGGTCCCTGTATCGTCCTCTACCCAGAAGGCGTCTGGTACCGGATCACCGACATCGAGCAAGACATCCCCCGAATCGTTCGGGAACACATCCTGCAAGGGCACCCCGTGGAGGCGCTGCGGCTGCCGAATCCACAGGATCCAGCGCGAGACATCCCATGAGGGGAGCACGCATGGCGCTGATAGCGCTCCTGGGTACCCTCCTGCTGAGCGCCTGCGCAGGACGCCACGCCGCGGCACCCGCGCTCCAGAGCGCGGGCGGCCCACCCTCGCTGGTACCCACCTACCTCGTGTGGGACGCTGGCGCTGCCTGCGCTGCGCCCCATCTGCATCCCCTGCACCTGAGCGCGGACGTCGTCTACGTGGGCGAGGAGCACGGCGACCCGGTCCCTGGGCTCTTTGTCCGAGACCTGCTCCACGCCCAGGCCGCTGCAGCCCAGCCGGTGGCCTTAGCGGTCGAGATGCTACCCTGGACGTTGCAGTACGGCGCCGACCGCTGGTCCGATGGATCGCTCGACGAGGAGGCGTGGCTGAGCGCTGTGGATTGGGGCAACGTCTGGGGGTGGCCTTGGGAAGCGTACGCGCCTGCGTGGCGCGCACTGCCCGAGGCGGGAGGGATGCTGGTCGCCCTCAACGCCCCCAGGGAGCTCACCCGCGCCATCGCGCGTGGTGGCCTGGACCAACTCGATCCGGCCTTCCTCCTGCTGCTGCCTGACCTCCGCTGGCCCGGTCCCGAGGGCTACGACGCGCTGATCCGAGGCGCACTGCTGGCCACCGCCGAGGCCCACGGAGGGCATGGCCACTTCTCGGAGGCGCTGCTGAGCCGCTACGTGGACGCGCAGAGGGTCTGGGACAGCACCATGGCAGAGCGCCTCGTACAGGCCCGTCGGGCGCTCGGCGAAGACACGCGCTTCGTGGTGCTGGCGGGCAAGATGCACATCATCGGCGGCCTCGGTATCCCCTTGCGGGCCGATCGCCTGATGCATGTGCAGAGCGAGCTCGTCATCTACAGCGCGGCCGGGGTGCCGGAGGACACGACGGGCGCGCGTTGGTGGCTACTCCCAGTGAACGAAGAGACGGCTGGGCTCCCGCGCTGCGCTGCTCCGGCGGGACGCTAGGCGCGTCGCGCTACGCTGCGCGCTCCGCGCCACCCCCCTGGCCTAGTCCAACATCACCTCACGCGCGGGAGAGCGCATGCAGTGGTAGGAGGACATGGAGGAGCCGTAACCGCCGGCGTTGAGCATGACCAGGACGTCACCCTCCTCGACCTCGGGCAGCCGCGCACGCTCGTTGAAGTTGTCGATGACCTCGTTGATGTTGCCTACCACGAAGTACGTGGGATCGTCACGGCGCGCAGGGCCACGATGGGCGTGGAGAATCTCCTGCGCAAAGCCGTAGTGGGCGGCCTGCGGGTGGGCGTTGAAGCCCACGTTGAGCCCAACGAACACCTCGTTCCCCTTCCGCTCGACCATCGTCACGCGCGAGGCGAGGATGGAGGTGTCGTTGATGAGGTAGTCGCCGGGTTCGCAGCAGATCTCCACGTGCCGGCCGAGCCGCGGCCGGACGACCGAGGCGATGCCGCCAGCGTAGAGCGCGAGATCCACGGGCTGGTCGTCACCGCTGTGGGGCACGCCGATTCCGCCGCCAACATTGACGTAGCGCAGGCTCGGGAGCTGCTCCGCGAAGTCGGCGAGGCGATCGGCCGCACGGAGAAAGGTCTGGAGACCGCGCGCGAGCCAGCCGCTGCCCACGTGCATGTGGACCCCCTCCACGGTGAATCCGTAGTAGGCGGCCAGATCGAGCGCCTCTTGGTAGCGGTCGCCGTAGATGCCGAACTTCGAGGGCTTGTTGCCAGCGTAGGTGAGGTTGCCCGACATACCGACGCCGATCTGCGGGTTGACGCGGATGCCGATACGGCGACCAGGGAAGCGGCGCCCCAGCTTGTGCATCATGGAGATGGAATCCACGTTGATGCGGATGTCCAGCCCACCGATCGCCTCGACGTCCTCATCGCTGACCGCCGAGGCCGTAAACGAGACGTTCTGAGGCGCGAATCCCGCCGCGAGCGCCATGCGGACCTCACCCGGGCTCGCGCAGTCGATGCCGCACTGGCCGGTGGCACGAAGCGCACCCAGCACAGGGCCGAAGCGGTTGCTCTTGGTGGCGAAGTACACACGGTGTGGCTGTCCTGTCGCGGCCAGCGCAGCGTTCAAACGCGCGACGTTCTCCTGCAGCCGCTGACGATCGTAGAAGAGCGTCGGCGCGCCGTAGGTGTCCACGAGCTCCGACACCGCGCGATCCGCGAAGCAAAGCTGCTCCCCTTCGTAACGCAGCCGGCTCCGCTCCCACCAGTGGACCGTGGTCGCTGGCTGGGCAGGTGGACGAAGCAGCCCCTCCGGAACAAAAAATGCGTGCGTCATAGCAACCTCCCGGCCCACATCGGGCCCAGCAAAGTGCCGGGGCTCGACCCCCCTTGTCAGGGGGCGCTATTCCGGACGGCGAAAATAACCACGACCGTCTTGACGACGGACCGCTCATCGCGGAACGCTGAGGCCAGGAGGCTCAGCTGGAGGGGCCACCTAGCAGCGTTGCCCCCGTGACGCAAGGGCTTTCCCCACCAAAAATCTACTCCAGTGCGGGGCGCGTTGGCGCGCAACACCGAAAACACAAAGAAACAAGAAGGTTGCCCTTTTGTGAAGTTTCGGTGACGGAGCGCATCCTTGGACCGAGACACTTCGGTGACAGTGACCCCCCTACGCCTGCACCGCCACCGCCTGCTCCACCCACACCGCTACATGATCACCAGCGGGCACCTGGCCAGGCCGACACCGCACCTCCAGCAACGCGCCTTGCTCGCTCCGCACCCGCACCAGCACCTCCGCCCCGAGCCACACCTTGGCCTCGACGCTGGCCAAGACAGCGTGGGCCGGAGCGGCGGTCGGAGGGAAGAGGGTCGCGTCTTCGGGTCGTGCGATCAGCCTATCGCCCGAGACACTGCGCAGCCGCACCTCACCCCACGGGGTAGCGGCGCGATCGCCGCCTGGCAGAATGTGGCCGCCCAGCTCCTGCACCGACCCCGTCGCCTTGGCGACGCTCCAGGTCTTCGGCCTGCTGTAGAGCGCCTCCGGCGTGTCCGTCTGGTGGAGGCTGCCCCCGCCGAGCACCGAGACACGATCCGCGACCCAGAACGCCTCCTCCACGTCATGCGTGACCAGCACGACGCCCATGCCCAAGCCCCGCAGGAAGGTCTTTGTCGTGTCGCAGAGCTGCCGACGCAGGGAGCGGTCCACGTTGGAGAAAGGCTCATCCATCAGCAGGAGCGCCGGACGCGCGGCCAATGCACGGGCCAGCGCGACCCGCTGCTGCTGACCACCGCTCAGCGCGTCCACACGGCGCGTCTCCAGCCCTTGCAGACCGACCTGCTCGATCCAAGCCAGCGCCTCCGAGCGGCGCTGCGCGGCGTCGCCCCGTACCCCGTAGGCCACGTTGCCGCGCACATCCAGGTGCGGGAAGAGCGCATAGTCCTGGAAGACCATCCCCACGCGCCGAAGCTCGGTGGGTACGAAGACCCCTGCGCTCGCGTCGTCTACAACCCGAGCGTCCAGCCGCAGCCTTCCCGAAGACAAGCGCTCCAGCCCCGCGAGCGCTCGAAGCAAGCTGCTCTTGCCCGAACCCGAAGCCCCCAACAAGACATGCAGCTCTCCGGGCGCGAGGTCCAAGCTCACGCCAGCGAGCACTGGGAGCGCGCCATAGGAGAGCGCGACATCGACCGCTTCCAGGACCTTGGTCATCGACACCTGACAGGGCACACTGGCCACCCAAGCGCAAGGGTGGCAAAGAAGGAGGGCGGCAAACCAGGAGGGCGGCGCGCGCCCCGCGCCACGCCCTTGCCCTGGGCTACACCATCGGCCGCCCGAACCCAAGCCCCTGCCTACACCCCACCCTCTGGCGACACGACCATGCGCGCTCTCCCCCTCCTCCTCGCCTCCCTCGCCCTCGCTGCATGCGGCGGGACATGCGGAGCGCCTGCCCCCACGACACCTGCCCCTCCAGTCGCGGCCGAGACGAGAGGGGTCGAGAGCCAGACCGCAGGGAGCCTCGCGATCGAGGCCGCGGCGGCGCACGTTCAGGAGGCCCGCCGCGCCGGACGGCGTCAGGACCCGCCCTCAGACAGGGAGCGCGTCGGCTGCGCGTTGACCCCTGGGGAGGACTGCAGCGGGGCGGACCTCGCCGGTGTGGTGCTCCAGCTCAGCGCGTTGCAAGGAATCAACTTCTCGGGCGCAGACCTACGCGGCGCGCACCTGACCTCCGCCGACCTCACGGGCGCGGCCTTCCTAGAGGCGGACCTTCGCGGCGCATCCTTGCGCAACGCGACCCTCACGGAGGCGAACTTTCGTGGAGCCGACATGCGCGGCGTCTCCCTGCGCGGCGCGCGCCTGGTCAACGCGCACCTCGATGGTGCCGACCTACGCGGCGCGGTCTTCATCGAGAGCACCTTAGCGAGCGTCTCGTGGGAGGGCGCCCGCCTCGACGGCGCGGATCTGCGCGACCGGCGCCTCCGCGACGCGCGCCTGCAGGGCGCGAGCCTGCGGCATGCCGCGCTCTCTCGCGCGTTCCTCGCCGGCGCAGACCTACGCGGCGCTGACCTCGCCTTCGCTAGCCTCCTGCGCGCCGACCTCCGCGGCGCAGACCTCCGTGGCGCGTCGCTCGTCGGCGCGGATCTCACCGAAGCCGACCTGCGCGACGCGCTGCTCGATGGCGCGGACCTCAGCGCTGTCCGGGGCGGCGGCCTAGACCTCCGCGGCGCCCAGGTGGGCGACGTCCGCTGGGTGGGCGCGCGACTGGATGGCGCGAAGCTGGAGGGGGTGGTGCTGCGTGACCAGGATCTGTCGGACACCACCCTGGAGCGGGTGGACCTTCGTGGCGCCACCCTGGTGTCGTGCGACCTCTCGGGGGTCTCGTTGGTCGACGCCGTCCTGGAGGGCGCCACGCTGGAGTCCTGCGATCTCTCCGGAGCGGACCTCTCGGGCGCGCAGGCCAGCGGTCTGCGCTTGACCGGCTCCAACCTGAGCGGCGCCACCCTCGTCCGGACGGACCTGCGCGCCGCCGACCTCAGCCGTACGCGTTGGATCGGCGCTCGCGTAGCAGCGGGGGACCGACAGGGAGCCCGCTGGACCGACGCCTTCTGCCCCGACGGCAACCCCGCCGCCGAGAGTGGGCAGTCATGCGAGGGACACCTCATGCCGCGCCAGCGACCCCTTGTGGACGCACCCCTGCACCCACCCAGTGAGGTCGACAGCCTGGGAGGCGATCCATCGCCTCGCGATTCCGCTGGCCCCTGACAGGGCCCGCCGAGCCCTGCAGCCAGGCCGGGCTAGCCTGTCGCGCCCTCGCTCGCCGCTTTCGCCTTGGCCTCGACGATCGCGTCAAACTCGCTCGAGAAGAGGTGTAGGAAGTCGCGCATGAGCAAGAGGTTGCGCCGGTTGCCTTCGTGCGACACGCGCTCATCCAGGTCCGTGCTCTGGCGCTCCAAGTCCGCGAGCGCGTCGCAGAGGTCGACGAGGGGCTCCAGCGGCCGGTCGACGCGCGGCCGCCCAGCGTACTCGCTCTCCCAGAGCGAGAAGAGCTGGTTCGCAGCCGTCCCAAAGGCCCCAACGAGCTGATCGAGGGTGGTCCGCGAGCGCTCCTCCCGCACCTTGTCCAGCTCTTCCTCGAAGAGGCTCAAGCGCTCGCGCACCGTCGAGCGGTTGCGGACGTTCGCCTCGTGCTGGAAGCCCTCTCGCTCCAAGGCCTCCATGGACGCGAGCATGTCCCGCAGCTGGCGGATCATGCGCTCAAGCAGCTGCGGAAAACGACTCAGCCGGCTCTTCCCAGCGAAGTGCGCCTCGTAAAGCCGAAACTGCTCGTTGGAGATCATCGCGTAGGAGCTCATCTTCTGCTCGGGGGGCGCGCTCGCGATGGCCTCCTCGATCAGGCCCAGCTCCTCTTCGTAGAGTTTGGCCCGCTGCACGATCGGCTCGACGTACGCTCGCACCTCCTCTTCGTGACCTTCGGCCAACCCGGCGGTCAGATCCTCCACGGAGCCCAGGAGCTCGTGGAGCTCCGAGATCATGTCCGAGAGCAGCGCATAGTCGCGCGTCTGCCGGTTCTTGCCCGCGAAGTGGCGCAGGTAGCGCCCGTGAATCAGCACCGCGCGCTCCGCCAGCTCTGCGAGGGCCTGAATCTCTTCAGGCTTCTGCTGCGCTTCACGGATCAGGCGCAGCTCCTTCTTCCACGTCTGACGGCTCTGGTCGATGCGCTCCGCCAGCTCGCCGCCGGCCCCAGCGCCCAGATGGTCCAAGAGCGTGCCAGCCTCCTTGACCATATTGGCCATCAACGACCCGTCACGCGTGATCCTGGCGCGGCCGGCAAAACGAAGGCGATACATCGCCTGCAGCGCGGCGATGCGCCGCTCGATCTCTTCCGTCTTCATTCGTCTGACTCCTCGGTGGTCGCCTGGGGGAGAGGCGCTCCCTCAGGGTAGACACGCAATCGCAGCGCGCGAGGGCTGGTCGCTCTTTCGTCGCTCAACACCTCGACGAGCTGTAGCCCCAACCCGCAGGTCCGCGTCTGTGGCGGCGCCTTGGTCACGCGCACTTCCTCCGTCGTACCCTCGCACCGCACACCGACCGTCGCCTCCTCGGCGGCAGCGTCCGCGGCGATCACCTGCAGCACCGTCTGTGTGCCCGAGAGCGGCGCGGCGTGGCCGATTCGCATGGTCACGTCCCGCGGCTCATCCTCCTTGGGCCCGGTGCACGCGCCGAGCGCTAGGGCCGCTCCCAGCAGCCATCCCAACCTCATTCGCATCGTCTTCCTCACCAGCAATCGCCTCTGAGCTGCGTCCCTCCTAGCGAGCCCTACCCTCAACGACAAGCCGGCCGTCGCCTTGGGTCCGCACGAGCACCCTGGGCGGCGAGGAGGATGTTGCCCAGCACGCGTCGCACACCATGACGTCGCCCTCTTCCAACACGATCGGCGCGCCACCCTCCGGCACCCACGCGATGCTCGACTCCGCGCCCTCCGCGAGGAGATCGACGCGCGGCAACACGAACACCAGGCTCTCCCACCGCACACGAATCCTGGGGTCGACAGCCGCGTCGGGCTCGCCCAGCGCGACGTCCACGGCCAGAACCTCCGCACTGCTCTCCGCCCAGCGCACCCGCAGACCGATCCTCCAGCTCCTCTCCATCCCCGCCTCGCCCCCCGGCGAGACGAAGAGCTGCCCCCACGTTCTGTCCCTGTACGCCCGCACCTCCGGCACCTCGGCCGGGTGCAGGGTGTCGATGTCCCACGCCGCCATCGGGACGAACGCCCCCGCGCGTACGAAGAAGGGGATCTGGTCCAGAGGCGCGGGCACGCGGTGCGTCTGGCGCCCCTCCAGGAAGCGCGGCTCCCACCACGACAACCAACGCCCCTGCGGCAGCAACACGTCGCGCTCGGTGACTCCATGGCCCACCACCGGCGCCACCACCAGGTCTTCTCCGAAGAAGTAGACGTCATCGACGTCCACCGCCTCCAAAGTGCCAGGATCACCAAACCACAGCGGATAGGCGAGCGGGTGACCGCTGCGGTGCGCCTCCTCCATCGCCTCGTACACATAGGGGAAGAGATTCATGCGGAGGCGCATGAAGCGCCGCGTGATCTCCACCGCCTCCTCGCTGTAGGGCGAGTCCGCGCTCCAGGGCATGTGGGTGCGCCCCCCACCTCCGATCTGCATCACACCGTTGAAGACCCCAAAGCCCATCCAGCGCAGCAACACCTCCTCGTTGGGCTGACCGTTGCGGTACCCGCCGATGTCGCTGTTGAAGCAGGGGAAGCCCGACATCCCGAGGGAGATCTGCGCGACGATCGCCGCCGGCATCCCCCCTACGTTCCACGCCTCCTGGAAGTCCGAGGGGCCACGCGTGTGCGGCGAAAAATCGTTGTCCAGATCGCCGGGCCACACGCACACGCTCCACTGCTGGTCGCGTGGCGACCCGTGGCGCACGATGTTGTAGGAGGGCTCGCCCAAGGCCTCGGAGAACCCCTCGTACATCGCCTTGTGATAGAGCGCGGAGTACCAGCTCTTCATCGTCAAGCTCGTCTCGCCGTTGTGGAAGCGCAGGTCGATCCGGTTGGCACCAATATTCGGCTGGAGATACTCATCCCAGTCCATCTTCACGCCGACGACCCCCAGGTCAGCCACCCGCCGCAGCATCGTCTGCACCTCCGCGACCGCGTCGGGGTGGGACCAGTCCACGAAGGCGCCACGGCCACCGCCCCAAGGGAAGATGAAGGGCCGCCCGTCCCACCCCTGCGTCACGAACCAGCCGCGCTCGGCGAAACGCTCGTAGAGGCCCTCGCTGGCGTCCTCACCCCCCTGGATGCTGCTCGTGCCAGGCACGTTGATCTGCGGAGAGTGGTGCAACATCATCCGGAACCCCAGCGCGTGCAGGCGCTCGATCATCCCTTCGGCGTCCGGAAACTGGTTCGGATTGAAGCGAAAGTTCTGGTAGTAGGTCTGCCACGGTCGGTCGATCCACATCATCGTAGACGGCATGTCCAGCGCGCGTGCGCGCTCCGCGTCCGAGAGGACCTCCTCCGCGTCGCGGTTCCGGTTGCGCCACCACTGGGGCGCCAACGCCCAGAAGGGTACGGGTGCAGGGCGCGCGGTCAGATCGCTGTAGTGGCGCACCATCTCCAGCGGATCCGCGGAGGAGAGGAAAACAAAGGGCACCCGCCTCGCATGGAAGGTGAAGCGGAGCGCGTCCTCGACGCGGGACCCGACGTCTACCGCTGCCGGGTGACGATCGTCGGCGAAGAGCCCATAGCCCCGAGTCGAGATGGTGAAGGGCACCGGGACATGGACCTCGTTCGTACCGCTCTCGCTGTTCCCCTCACCACGAATCATCATGTCCCGCAGGAGGCCGCGGTTGTTCGCTCGGTCAAACTGTTCGCCCAGACCGAACACCGCCTCGTCCTCGTCCATCGCCATGGTCAGTGAGAGGAACACGTTCACATCCTCGTCTGGTGCCTCTACCTCGACCTCAATCCCGCGCAGCGCCGGCCGCACCCGAAGCACCAAGGGTGGCCCCGCCTCGCCCGCGCTGTCCTCCGTGGCAAAGCGCAGCGCGCTCTCCTCACCCTCCGCGATGACCCCGAAGGTGGTCACCCCGTACCACTGGATGCGATCGCCGCGCCCACCTTGGGCCGGAAGCATGGGGTCGTAGAAGGTCTGCCGCCGGTAGGTCGGCGTCACGCCCAGGGCAACACCGGCCCAGGCGGGGTCGTCGCCGCTCCGAGACTCTGCCACCAGCACACCCTCACGGTAGAGGCGCAAGCGGAAGGGAGGGCTCTCGATCGCCAGCCGCAGATCGCCAGCGCTCAGCTCCCACTGGGTCAGCGGTGGGGGCCGAACGTCCGGGACAAGGTCAGTCGCCTCCTCTGCGTCAGCGTCCCCCGCCACGTCCTCCTCGACGTCAGGCCCCGGCGCGTCAGCGTCGTCACAGTCGAGCGCACAGACGTCGGAGGCATCTGGCTCCGGATCCCGCGCCCCATCCCCGTCGCCGCAACCCACGCCAGCGACGCAACACAACACGAAGAGCAGGGCCCAGGGGAGCGGAGCCCGCAGGACCGGGGCAAGACGACGTAGAGAGCGCATCGGCAACACCTAGGGTGGAGGGCCCCTGCGGATCGCATCCACCACGCGACCTTGGGCTGGACCCGAGCCCGCAGCACGATACCCCCTTTGGTGCAGGGGGTGAAGGAAGTCGAAGCGGGCCTCCCTCGGCGAAGCGGACACCCCGCCGGTCCCTTCACGATGCTCGTCAGGCGCGGTCACGGAGCCCATGCGCTGCGCGGGCTGTTCCCAGAGAAGCGGTCGCGCCTCGTCGCCCTGTCCAAGGCAAGGATCGCTTCCTGAGCGTGGCGCGCGTGACGTCAACGAAGGCTCGAGAGGTGGCGTCGAGCGGCTTGGGCCTCGCAAGACGACACGGGGCGCACGCCCTCACCGCTGGTACCCCACCCCCACCTCCAGCCCAAAGGGGAAGTCCACCGCGCGCGTGGTGTCCAAGGGAAACGCATAGAGGCTGGAGCGCAGCTGCACGTGCAGCCAGAAGGGGCCCGCGATCTGCCAGGCAAAGGCTGGCTGCAGGGTGACACCAGCGACCCATCGACCTGGCGCCGAGGTCACGGCGCTCGGGTCGCAGCGGCGCCCGTCCCCGAAGTCGAAGGCGCGCCCCCCAGAGAGCTTGCACCAGAAGTCGCGCGTGGCGCGGACCTCGCTGGTGCGCATCAGCTCGAGCCCGGTCTGCAGCTGCAGGCGCACCCGGCGAATGCGGTAGATGTAGCCAATGCCCGCCGCGCTCCGAACACTCACAATGCGCTGCAGGAGGTCGCCGTCTGGGTCCTGTCCGGACACCTCCACACCTCCTTGTGCAAAGAGGCTCAAATCCTGGGTCAGGGGCGTCGACGCTGACGCGACCACCCCGTGCAAAGGGAAGAGACGACGGGCTGGGCTCTCCAGCCACAGACCCGCGCTGTAGCCTACCGTGAGGTACACCCACTCCGGGAGTTGACGCCCTATCGGGGCTGGAGGGCTGACCGGAGGTAGGCAGCAGAGCGCGCGGCTGATCGCGGCGTCCAGGGACCGCTCCACGGAGCGCTGCGTGCTCTCGACGGCCTCTGTCTCCTCCAAGGCGAAGCGGCGCCCGGCGTGGTCATACACCTGCAGCGTGGACCAGAGGCGCACGCCGTCCCCTACCACGAAGGCGTAGACGAGGGTCTGGACGCCTAGCGCCTCGGCGAGCCACGCCGCTTCGTCCATGCGAAGCCGGAGCCCACGCCCCTGCTCGACCAGCACCTCCTGGACCGCCTCCTCCCAGATCTGCACGACACTCAAGGGGTAGAGGTCGGCGCTGACCCGACGGGTCGGGTCGATGCGCCACAGCTCTCGGAGGGCATGCCGGGCCGTGACCTGGTGCCGGGCGCGCTCCTCCGCCACCTGCCCGTTCGTCTCCTCCCAGAGAGAGAGGTGGGTCAGCGCGAGGTACCACCACGCCTCTGCCAGAAGCTGCGGCTCCTCCCACCGCAGGGCCGTGCGCTCCGCCGTCTGAAGCGCTGACTGCATGTTCTCTGCCGCCGCTGCGAGCTGACCGACCCGGTAGTGGTCGATCCCCAGCCGCACCGACTGGCGCACGACCGCCTCCAAGCTGCGCTCCGTCATGCCCTTCTGACGTGCCGCGAGCAACGCCGTGAGGTCTTCCTCAGCCAGCACGAAGCGGGCATCCCCGCGGAACGCCTGCCGCAACGTCTCCGCCAGGCCGCGCGGTGACAACCCCCGGAAGAGCGCGGGGGCCTCGGCGTCCACAGCCCCCGCATAGAGGCGCGGCGACGACAACAACACCACCTGCCGCGGGACGTGGGGAGGCTGCTCTAGCGGCCCAAAGTCCGCCGCTGCGGCGACCCATGTCACGCCCAGCAGCAGCGCCAGGCCGAGCGCAGCGCCGACGCCAAAGCTGACGCCGGCGCCCGACATCGCAGCCCACACCCTCGGTCCCGACCTCACGGCGCACCCCACACATCCGTCGTCACGAGGGGCAGGGCCAAGCCGCCGGCCTCCTCCGCGATCGGGGGGCAGCCGTCGATGTCCGCGCTCAGGTCACGGCGCTGGAGCTGCAGCTCGAAGGCAGCGCTGGGGGGGGCTTGAGGCCGCCACAGGCCGCCCGGCCCGAAGAAGTGTATCCTCACGCGCTCCGCGCTCCCCTCCAGACGAGCGCGCCCTTCCATCAGCCCGCCCTCTGGCCCCCGGGCCGACAGGAAGAACTCGTCGTTCGAGCGCGCGTTGGGTCCGAACCACGCGCAGCTCTCGCGCACCAAGTAGGGATTCTCCGGGCGGTTACGCTCACCGTCGATCGCGTAGTAGGTGAAGTATCCCCCCACCTCGGTGGAGAACTCGAAGAAGGTCATGCGGACCGCGTAGGCTCGATCGCTGGCGATGGGCAGCGGCTCCTCGTAGACGCCCCGCACCTCGCGTGGCTCGCCGCAGGCGGTGGACCACCCGACCAGCACCAGCACCCAAAGCCAGCGCACCTCTTTGCTCCTCGTTACCCAGCGCACAGATCCCACCTCTCGCTTGCTTCGCCAGCGGAACTCCGTGGCGCGAGGTACCCCCAGGGCATGACGCAGGTGGGTGCTGGAGCCAAACCACGCATCCTCCCCTCGCCAGCTACATGCGCTCTGGCAGGGGCACACCCAACAAGGTCAACCCACGCGCGAGGACCTGACGTACACAACCGACCACGTAAATCCGAGCACGGCTCATGGCCTCGTCCTCCCCCACCAGGCGCACGCCTGACGAGTAGAGTGTGTTGAAAGCCTCCGCCAAGTCCAGAAGATAGCGTGCGATCTCCACGGGCTGCAGCTGCCGCGCGGCCTCCGCGACCACCTCCGGGAAGCGCGCAAGCGTACCCACGAGCGCGTACACCGCGTCCTCCTGCAGCAGCGCTGGATCCACGCTCTCCTGCGTCGGCAACGCACCGAAGCGCCCCTCAAAGGTGCGCTCTACGCTGGCCAGGCGGACGTGCGTGTACTGGAGGTAAGGCCCCGTGCGTCCATGCCAGTCCAGCATGAGCTCCCAGTTGAACTCGTAGTCCCGCAGGCGATCGCGCATCAGATCGTAAAAGACGATCGCACCCACGGCGACCTGCTCTGCGATGGTGTCTCGCTCCTCCGCGCTGAGGCCCTCGCGGGTCTCCAACACCTCCAGCGCCAGCGCCTTGCCCCGGTCGAGCACATCCTCCAAGAAGACCAGCGTCCCCTTCCGGGTAGAGATCCCGAGAATCATGCCAAAGGGGACGTGGACGAGCTCCTTGGCCCACGGGTACCCCATACGCTCCAGCACGGCGAAGACCTGCTGAAAGTGAACCGCCTGAGCGGCGCCGACCACGTAGAGGAAGCGCTCCGCACCCAGCGCCTCCCGACGCCAGCGGGCGGCGGCGAGATCGCGCGTGGCGTAGAGCGACGCACCGTCCTGCTTCAGGATTAGACAGGGCGGCAGCTGGAGGTCCTCCAAGGGGACCACCTGGGCGCCTTCGCTCTCCTGTAGCAAGCCAGCGCTGCGAAGGTCCCCGATCACAGCGTCGAGCTTGTCGTTGTAGAAGGCCTCTCCCCAGTCGTGATCGAAGGAGACGCCGAGACGATCGTACATGCGCTGGAACTCCCGCAGGCTGAGCGTGCGGAAACGCTCCCAGTAGGCCTGAGCATGCGGATCGCCTTGCTCCAGACGCCGAAACCACGCCCGCCCAGCCTCATCCATCGAGGGATCCTCCTTGGCCGCGGCGTGAAATCGCACGTAGAGGTCATAGAGGTGCCGAATCGGAGCCGCCTCCATCTCTGCCTCGTCTCCCCACAGCTCAAAGGCATGCATCAGCTTCCCGAACTGCGTGCCCCAGTCCCCAAGGTGGTTGACGCTCACCACACGGTACCCCAGCGCCTCGTGAATGCGGCGTAGGCTGTGACCGATCACCGTGGAGCGCAGGTGCCCGATTCCGAAAGGCTTGGCGATGTTCGGCGCGGAGGAGTCGATGCCGATGACACGCCCGCTCCCCTCCATCGAGCCACCGTAGCCTGGGGCGCTGGCCGCTTCGAGGACCCTGCGGACGTACCACGCGCGGGCGAAGCGGACGTTCACGTAGGGGCCGGCGGCCTCAACCTGCGCGAAGGCGTCGTCCGACGCCATGTCCGTCACCAGCGCGGAGGCAAGGCGGGACGCGATCGCCGCCGGGGATTGGCGCAGCGCTTTGGCCCAGGCGAAGCAGGGATAGGCCACGTCCCCCAGCTCAGGCTTCGGTGGGCGGCTCATCTGAGCGCTCACCTCGCTAGGATCTGCCTCCACGCCAAAGGTGCGCGCCAACGCTACAGCCACGTGGGCCGCGAAGCGGTCACGAAGGTTCATCGTCCCTCATCTCCCAAAGAGGCCGCGCGCTGCGGCCCAAGCGCTTCCCCGCGCGGCGCAAGCTGAAGCGCCACCAGACATCGTGCGACGGGCCTGCGTGCCCTCAGCGACGCAGGTCGATGGCCTCTACCGAGTCCAGCACGGCCTTCATGGCTTCCGACTGCTCGAAGTAGTTGTCGCCTGGGACGAAGACCGTGAGCATCACAGGGCCACCCGGCACCTCCACGCCTTGCGCGATGAAGTAGATGGGCATCCCCTCACCTCGGAGGCGAGCGTCACCCTCCGTGCGGTAGCCCCGCAGCCCGTTGAACGTCCGCCCTTCGGTGCGCTCAGGGACCAGGTTCACGGAGTCGAAGCCCACACGGTTGTCCAGCGCCGCAAACGAGGTGTCCGCGAGCTGAATCGACTGTGTGCCAGCGATCACGAGCTGCACCCCCGTCTCCTCGGGCCCCTGAAGCGCCACCGAGTCACCGCCAGCGTCCACCTCGGCGCCCTCTGCCGCGACCACGCTGCTGGAGAGGGTCCAGTCCTCCGGCACGCGCAGACGAAGGTTGAAGCGAGGGCTCGTGAACACCCCACCCACGAGGCTGTCTTCACCCGCTGGCGTTGGGGCGGCCGCGGGCGCAGCGGCAGGCGCGTCGGCCTCCGCAGGGGCGGCCTCCGAGGGCGCGGCAGCAGCGGGCGCAGCGGCCGGGGCGGCTGCGGGGGACGCTGCTGGAGCCTCGTCTCGGCTACAAGCCACCACCGCAAGTGACCAGCTCAGGCAAAGCACCGCCAACACTCGCTTCTTCATGACAACTCCTTCCACCAGTCCAAGGCCTTCGAGGCCCTCACAAGCGCGAGGCGAGGCCCGGCCTACAGACCCTCCGCGCGAGACCCGCGCGAGCATAGAGACCCAAAGGAGAATCGGTCAAGGAAGACGTTGTCCCTCGCGGCGCGGAGCAGGGGCTGGGTTCTGGGACTCACGCCCACCCCCCTAGATCACGAGCCCCGCGATGGTAGCGGTCAGGAAGGCGGTGATCGTGCCGCCCAGCATCGCTCGGATGCCAATCCGCGCCAGATCCCCCCGCCGACGCGGTGCGATCGAGCCGATGCCGCCGATCTGGATGGCGATGGAGCTGAAGTTGGCAAAGCCACAGAGTGCATAGGTCGCCAGGATGACCGTGCGGGGATGCAGCTCCTGTGCGGGGTCCTGCAGCATCTGGCTCAGGTTGAGGTAAGCGAAGAGCTCGTTGACCACCATCTTCTGCCCCAGCAACTGGCCAAGGGCCATGCAGTCCTGCACGGGCGCGCCCATCAAAAAGGCGATAGGCCAGAAGAGCACACCGAAGATCGTGTCCAGGCGGAGGATGGGGACGGTGGAGACCCCGTCGACGCCGGGCGCGGCGGCCAACATCGCCTCTACGCAGCCTTGCCGCTCCGCGAAGGCGACGCTCGTGTGGCCGGGGTGGCAGCGGTCGAGGAGCTCGGAGGGCAGCACGTAGCCGGACTGCTCGACCAAGGCGGCCAGCTCGCGCAATGCGAAGCCATGCTGGATGTAGGAGGGCACCCCCAAGAGGAAATTGATCATCGCGATCAGCGCGACGAAGGCGAGCAGCATCGCGGCCACATTCAAGGCGAGCTGCAGACCCTCCGCCGCTCCCCGCGCCGCCGCGTCGATCACGTTGGCGTCCGTGTTCTCCAGCGTGACCTTGACCCGACCCCTGGTCTCAGACTCCTCCGTCTCCGGGTGCATCAGCTTGGCGATGACCAGCGCGCCTGGCGCGGCCATGACGGACGCGGCCATGAGGTGAGCAGCGATGCCCGGAAAGTGCGGCGCCAGGAACTGGATGTAGAGCGCGAGCACGCCGCCGGCTACCGTCGCGAAGCCCGCGGTCATCACGGCCATCAGCTCGGACTCCGTCATGCGCTCAACGAAGGGCTTGACCATCAAGGGCGCCTCCGTCTGCCCGACAAAGATGTTCGCAGACGCGCTCGTGGTCTCCGAGCCGCTCGTGCCCATCGTCGCCTGCATCGCCCGAGCGACCACCGACACCACCCGCTGCATGACGCCCAAGTAGTAGAGCACGGTCATCAAGGACGAGAAGAAGATGATCGTCGGCAGCACCGCGAACACGAAGTTGATCAACGCCGGGTGGATCTCGTTCCCGGCCGCATAGCTCGCGAAGAGGAACTGGCTGCCGTCATTGGTGAACGAGAGCAGCCGCACAAAGCCGGCAGACGCTCCCTCGAAGAGGGGACGACCCACGGGTGTCTTCAGGATGAAGAAGGCGAACCCCACCTGCAGGGAGACGCCCACCGCGACCACCCGCCAAGGCACCAAGCGGCGGTTGTTGGACATCGACCAGGCGAGCAGGAGGAACGCCAAGATTCCCACGACGGACATCAAGCGCTGCGTCAAGGTCGCCGGGGGAACCGCGTCCCGCATCGAGCGGTGGGAGGCCTGCACACCACCCGCTGGCGCCGGTGGGCCCGCCTCCGCGTGCGCACACTCAGCAGCCTCCTCGGCTGCGCAGGGGGTCTCCGTCGGTGTCGGCCCTGCCCCCAGCGTCGCGGGTGGGGACCCGGCCTCCAACGCGGCCGGCGCTTCGGCCTCACCACTGCCCGCGCCATCCCCCTCGCCACCGCGCGCCTCAGCGCCCGCCGCGTCCTCCTCGAGCAGCGGCGCAGCGCCCGGCAACGCCACCTCCTCCGCTGCACCCCCTAGCTCTTCGGCGCCCGCTTCGAGCGCGTGCAGGGTCAGCCCGATCGCGAGCGGTAGGAGCATCGCCACCAGAAATCCTACACCCAGCCAGCGCAGCGCCAGCTTGGACAAAGCCACACGAGGGGGAGAACCAGACATGAGCAGTCCCGAGCGGGAGAAGGTTCGGTCCGAGGCGCGGAGCGCTGGTGCGAGCAGCCTACAACGAGCCCGCCGGACACAGCAAGCCGCGCTGCACGGCTGCGGAGAGCAGCTGGCAGGCAGGGGTTGCGGTGCACCTAGGGAGCGCCTCCCAGCACCGCCGCGGAGGTGCTCTCGGGGTGGTGCCGGGGCGCAAGCTGTTGCCAGCCGCGACGACACACCCCATCTTGTCCGGCGACACCCACACGCGGATGTCCCCCCAGGCCCACCCGCCACGCGAACCTGTGGTGCGCCACCCACTGGAGCTCTCGCCATGCTCACTGCCCTTGAGCGCGCTCGCGAAGCCGCTGACGCCATCCGCAGCCGCACGTCCATCGAAGCGCGCGCGGTGCTCATCCTCGGCTCGGGCCTCGGCGGCTACGCCGCACGGGTCCAAGACGCGACCGTCATCCCCTACACCGAGCTCCCGGGCTTCCTGCCCTCGGGCGTCGAGGGTCACGCCGGACGGCTGGTCCTGGGCGTCCACCGAGGCTTGCCGCTGGCGATCTTCCAGGGGAGGATTCACGCCTACGAGGGGCACAGCATGGAGGACGTCGTTCATCCCTTGCGCTGCGCATGGGCCCTGGGCGCTCGCACGCTCGTGGTCACGAACGCAGCGGGCAGCCTGCACCAGGGGCTCCAGCCGGGGGACCTCATGCTGCTGCGGGATCACATCAACCTCACGGGGAGGAATCCCCTGGTTGGCCCCAACGACCCGCGCATGGGACCGCGCTTCCCAGACATGACTGAGGTCTACACGCCGGCCCTCCGCGCGATCGCGCACGCCGCCGCGCAGGACTGCGGGCTGCACCTGGAGGAGGGAGTCTACATCTCCGTCCTAGGCCCTACCTACGAGACCCCCGCCGAAGTCCACATGCTGCATCGGCTGGGAGGGGACACCGTTGGCATGTCCACCGTGCCTGAGGTCATCGCCGCCCGCCACCTGGGGATGGAGGTGCTGGGGCTCTCCTGCGTCACCAACCTGGGCGCCGGTCTCTCGGGCGAGGCCCTCCACCATGACGAGGTCCAGCTCGTCGCGGACCGCGTCAAAGACGGCTTCGCGGCTCTCATGGACGGTATCTGCGCACGCCTCGCCCAGCGAAGCGCGCCTTAGCCCCTTCCTCAGGAGCACCATGCCCACCTCACCCCTCGACCCGGATCGCCTGCAGGACCTACGTGACGCGGCCTACCGCGCCCACACGCATGCCTACGCGCCCTATTCACACTTCCCCGTGGGCGCGGCCCTGCTCTGCGCGGACGGCACCCTCTTGGAAGGGTGCAACGTGGAAAACGCCACCTACGGAGCCACGCTCTGCGCAGAGCGTAACGCCGTCGGGGCTGCCATCGCCAAGGGCCAGCGGGACTTCATCGCGATCGCCATCTACACGCCCACCGACGCGCTGACGCCACCTTGCGGCATCTGCCGGCAGGTCCTCTACGAGTTCAACCCAGAGCTGTGGGTGTTCGTCTTCAACGTGGCTGGCGCTTACCGCGTCGACCGCGTCGTGGACCTGCTGCCGGACGCCTTTGGCCCGGACCACCTACGCTGAGACCTCACCACAGAGGGCTCTCGCGCCCCTAGCTCTCAGGCGAGACCGACGTGCTTGCGGAGGCTCACCGCGGCCATCTGCTGCGAGAGGCGGTCACCATGCGGGTCGTAGGGGATGTGGACGTCCACGGATCGACGCAGCGCACGCGCCGCGACCTCGCGAACCCGGCCAGCGCTGTGGGTCAGCCCCTGCGCCAGCCACGCCATCCTGTCCTCATCCCTGTGCTGACGATACCACCGACGCCACAGGGTGGGATCCTTGCCCATGTCTTCGAAGGTCAACTCCACCAACGCCGCGCGTAGCTTGTCGCGCAGGTGATCGCTCGACTCGGTGAGCAGATCGATGAGGACGGGGATGCTCTGGACGTCTCCAAAGTGTGCGATACCCGCCGTCGCTTGCTCCGCGGTCCAGAGGTCCGTGCTCTGCAAGTGGCGTCGCAAGTAGAGCATGGCCTGCTCGAACAGCGCGCTCCCCTTCGTCTCCTCCACGAGCGCCCAGGCGAGGTGTCGCGTCTGGCTGTCCGAGTCCAGGAGCCTCGTGGTCGCGCACGTCACCGCAAAAACCCCATCCTCAGCGGACGCCGCCAGGCGCAGCGCGTAGTAACGCACGTCGTCCGAAGAGCTGCTCAGCATGGTCATCAAGAAGGTGCGGAGCCGACCCACGTGAGGCATCAGCGCCGCGACCAGATGCCCATGCCGCTCCAAGGGTTCGCGCGCATCGTCAGGCGACCTCCGGTAGAGCGAGAGCGGGCCCGGAAACGCAGCCACGAGCGCCTCGATCATCAGCGGCTGGCTCGGCGAGTGCAGCGCCACACCCAGTCGTCGGGCCCCATCCGCATCGCCCCGACCAGCGTCCCGAACGATCTCGGCGCAGAAGGCCCGGATGTGATCGATCTGGCTGGTGACCGCACGTACCTCAGCGCGGTCGGGCACCACCTCATAGTCCGACGAGGGCTCAAACACCCGCGGGTCCGTCAGGTCCAGCTCGTCCTCAGCGTCCGCAGCCCCGGCCCCCTCCGGAAGGGACGTGGGCTCCTCGGCCTCCGGCAGCGCAGCCGCCTCCGTCACGTCGCCCAGCGCCAGCAAGTCTCCTGTACCCCTTGTACCCTCTGTCCCACCTGCAACCTCCGGAGGTGCCTCGGGCACCGAACCCTCCTCCGGCTCCCCAGGCCCACCGTCAAGCAGGTCTCCCTGCCCGCGCGAACCCTCGCCAGGCGCGCCATCCGCCGCCTCGTGATCAGACGGCTCCATAGGATCCTCCTGGGACTCCAAGGGTTGGAGCGCAGCAACGACCTGCGCCTCCTCCGGCAGATGATCCTCAACGAAGTGCCGCCACGCGCCAGTGGGCATCGAGGCGCGCAGAGCGCCACGAAGCGAGTCCGCAGCGACCGAGGGATCTGCGGCAGCTTCCGCGGGGTCCGGAGCAAGCGATGGGTCGGCCGAAGCCTCTGCAGCATCCGAAGCGACCGAGGGATCTGCCGCAGCTTCCGCAGCATCCGAAGCAAGCAACGGGTCGGCCGAAGCCTCCGCAGCATCCGAAGCAAGCGTGGGCTCCAGAGCGGCGGGCTCGGCGGCATGTACTGGCTCCTCAGACAACGCATCGTCAGGCGCGGGATCCGTGGAGCGTGGATCCTCGTCTGCCTCCTCCTGCATGTGGAGAGGCGCCACGTCGAGCACTGCCTCACCGGTCTCTGCCTCACCGGTCTCTGCCTCACCGGTCTCTGCCTCACCGGCCTCTGCCTCACCGGCCTCTGCCTCACCGGAGGGCGCGCTCGGGTGCACCACCTCGACGTCCATCTCGACATCAGCGTCTACGACCTCCTCGGGCAGCAGACGCTCGAGCTGCTCGTCTGTCACGTCGAGCGAAGCGCGGGTGTGTGCCAGCGCTGGGGGAAGCTCTGCGGCGTCATCGAGGGCACCGACGGCGGTATGGCGCCCTGAGAGCGAACGAATGGCACGGTCCCAGGGGTTGTCTAGGGTCGAATCGGGGGTGGCCGGCGCGCTATCGGGCGCGCGCCACGGAGCGTCCGCTCCGACCGGGGCCGGGGCGTCTGCGCCAGGGGTGCGCGCGGGACGTAGCGGCGGCAGCTCTTGGGTGATGATGTCGTCGGGATCCTCGGTAGACGCCGCGATGGCCTGAGGCTCTGGGGGTCGCTCGACGGTGGCTTGCTGATGCGCGCTCACGGCCGGGGCGGACGCCCGGCCGTCCTCGCTTCGCGCGAAGGGTAGGGCGGGCAGATCGCCTGTGGGTTGGTCGTCGAGGGGATCCGCGTCTGCGCTGGTCGCCGTGTGTTCGAGGTTGGGGGAGGAGTGAAAGCGGCTGTCGTCGTCTTGCAGGAGGGGCAAGGCGGAGGTCGGCACGGAATCGCGGACCTCGCTGCTGGGGGTGCCGGCCTCTGTGGCTCCTTCGGTCGCCGCTTCGGACGCGCTCGCGCTGCGGCGCCAGCGCCCGGGCATGGGCTGCTCTGCGGGCGGCACAGGGTTGCGGCCGGTGGATCTCGCCTGGGGAGGCGGTGGGACGAGGAGGGAGAACCCGGCCTTGGGCGGATGGTAGGCCTTGGACGAGGGCTGTGAGCTGGCTGGTGACGCGGTGACGTCCCGCGCTGGCGGCATCGGGAGGGCCGTCAAGGGCATGGTGCCCGGTCGAGGGAGGCGCCCAGGTGCAGGGTGGGCGGCTTGATGCTCCCAGGTCGAATCGTGGTCGCTGGCGGGCTGCGCGGGGGCGGGGAAGAGCGCCGCGCCTGGCGACGCCGCTGGCGAGAGTGGGCTGGCGGCCATGACCTCGGCGCTCTTGGCGCTCCCGGCCAGGTCCACCTGCACCTGCAGTTTCGGTTGGGCGACGACGCGCTCGTGGTCAGACGAGAGGAACGCGTTGGGGAGGGTGCTGCGTCGAGGTGGCAGCGCTTCCTCCATGACCTCGACGGCGCGCGCGTCGGCCAGCGGATCTTCCTCGCGGACCTCGGCGGCGGGTGGTGTGGCCCTCTGGGGCGGGGTAGGCGGCGGAGCGACACCCCGCACTTTGGCCAGGAGGCGCTCCATAGCCTGACGCAGGAGGTCGCGACCACGGAGGAGCGCGGGTGCGCGCTCAGGGAGGAGGATCTCTTCGTCACTGGCCCCTACGACGAGCAGGACGGTGCGTTTCCCGATGACGACGCTGATCGCGAAGCACTCGTGGATAGGCTTCCGACGCCCCATGGAGGCAAAGAGGCTCTGCAACTCGCGGTCGAAGCCGGGCCCGAGGTGAGCGCTGCCCTTCTCGACGATGTGCGCAACATAACCCTCCGGCGTGAGCACAAATTCCTCTCCCCCGGGCCTCCGCTCACCCTCCCGTCGAATGACGAGGGCACGGAGGCGCTGGCGGTGAATCGCGTAGAGGGCGACATCCTGCGCGAAGCGGCCGAAGAAGGACGCGGCGACCGAGAGCAGGACGTCCTTGTCCTCCGCGGTGCTGAGCACGGCTTCCAGGGCTGACAGGGACTGCTCGACATCACGGCTGGTCGGCAGGGAGACGGCCGCCGAGGTCGAGGGCGGGCGCATGTCCGTGGGGAAAGGCGTCCGAATCGCGGGCAGGTTGCCAGCAACGTCCGTCCGACGGCGCAGCGGCTTGGTGCCGTCGACGGTCTTGAAGGGGCTCGGGTGCGTCAACGCGAGCGGCTGATAGCGCGGTGGCAGGGGCTCGTCGAAGAGCGTCGTCAGCGCTTGGTGGAAGCGAAAGTCGAGAATCAGGCGCACGTCGAGCGGGGAGCGGCACAGAGCCTCAAGACGTCGACGGATGATCGCGTCGGGCGGATCGGAGACGAGGACCACCACGGCGTCCTCGTGGCGGCGCACGGGAATCGCGCCGAGGCTCTTGATCTCTTCGAACTCCAATAGGCCCAGGACGGCTGGATCGACCGCGCTCAGATCTTCGTCCTGCGCGGGCGGCAGCTCGACGGAGCGCCCGAGATAGCGCAGGAGCGTAGGTTCGGAGACCCCGTGAAGCTGAAGCAAGATGGTGGCGAGGCGACCGCCCTGCGTGCGCTGATAGGTCAGCGCCTCGTCCATCTGACGGAAGCTCACCACATTGTCGCGCACGAGCGCGGCGCTAAAGCGATACCCCATCGGATCGACCTTTCGATGCACCCGGTGGCCATCCAACACACTTGGCGGCCTGCATGTAGCCTACCGCGCTCACGGCGCTCTGGTAAAGTATCCCGCGCTTCCAGGCCCGAGGTACCTCACGCAGGGGTGCGCGGCGGACGATCGGCAGAGCGATCAGTCCCGCAGCACCATGGGCTCGAAGCCGTGGGTCGCCCGCAGCCGCCCCTCGCGGGTCAGGAGCGCTCCCTCGACGCTCGGCGCCCGCATCAAGCCCTCGACCGCCTCCGCGACCGGGAGCTGCTGGGCCAGCGCAGCAGCGCTGACCGCCCAGTCGGCGCGGCCCGCGATCACCACCACGTGGCGCGCCTCCCCGCCCGCCTGCTGCACGGGCCGCTCCACGAGGAAGCGGCCGGCCATCGCCAAGCGCAGCGGCGCTGAGGCGCCGAGATCCACGGGGATGATCCACGCACCACCTCCGAGGGTCCCCGATGCATAACGCAGCTCGCCCCAGCGCAGCACGAAGTTGCGCCTCCCCTGCTCCAAGAGAGAGATCACGAGGGCGTCGAAGGCACGTGCGCGCAGCAGCGCGTCGAGGCTCAGATCGACGTCCTCGCGCAAGCGGCGCACGCCGCTCCGCTCCAACGCGAACACGGGGCCTGTCGCCTGTGAAAGCCCCGCTGCAGGGGCTTCCGCCCCCTCCGCCCCGAGCTCCTCTGAGGGAGGCGCGGCCTCTTCCTCCACCCCTGCGTCGGCGCCTCCGACCTCCTGCACGGCTCCCCCTTCCTCCGCATCCCCCTCTCCACCCTCCTGCGCGACGCGCTGGGGCGCAGCGGGGGCGTCGGCGCGGCGGGGATGCTGCCAGAGGGTGCGGCCCCCAAAGGCGCGCTCAATGTCCGCCTGGGCTTGCAGCGCGTCACGCAAGGCTCGCGCGGGCTGCACCTCCTGGGCGAGGGGCGCCGCGGCGAGCAGGCTGATGCCTTGCGGGTGCTCGGCGCTCAGCAGCGCGAGCACCTCGTTCGCCGCGGCGCTCGCCCGCTGGAGCGCGTCGTCCGCGCCTGCGTTGTCCAGCCCCGGCTCAGCGATCTGCAGGGTGAGCACCTCCCCGCCGAGCATGGCCAGGGCCTGCCGCGTCTCCCCGAACTCCGCCTCCTCCTGCCCACGGTCGGGCGCTCGCGAGCTGCCACCAGGACAACCACCCGGGAGGCCCGTGAAGGCGAAGGCCAGGCCCCCGCCGATCCCGAAGATCCACACCATGACACGCATCATGCGGCTGGGGCCGGTCACCAAGGGCCCGTCCTCGTCGTCTCCAAAGCGACGAAAGGCCGGCGCGTTCTCATCCGAAGCCGCGCCCGGCTGGAGTTCTTTTTCCTTGGGTTCTTGGTCGCGCATCAAAGGGTGCCTAGTGTGGGGGTGCGAAGGGGGCCGACGAGGCTGTGGCGAGTCGAGCCTAGCCGCTCTCGGCGCTCCGTGTAAGCATTTGCCAACCCTTGTCATCTGCACTATGGCCACCGCAAGCTGGAGACGCCCCTGCTGACGTGCGCGCCCCGCGGCTCTCCACCCGGCGGCTGACGGCCCTCGGATGACCCCGAGCACCCGCTCCCAACGCTCCTCTCGATTCGGCTGGACGTCCGCGCCGGCCAAGCTGTCCAACGATCACGATGCTGCAACGAATATTCTACAAGGTCTTTGGGACCCGCCACGAGCGCGAGCTCAAGAAGATGCAACCGCTGGTGGACCACATCGGCCAGCTCGCGGCGGGTTTCGAGGCCCTCTCCGATGACGACCTCCGCGCCCGTATGAACGCGTTGCGCGAGAAGGCGACCCAGGGTGAGACCCTCGACAAGCTCCTTCCGGAGTGCTTCGCGCTGACCCGCGTGGCCTCCCAGCGGGTGCTCGGCATGCGCCACTACGACGTCCAGCTCATCGGCGGCAGCGTGCTGCACCGCGGCTCCATCGCCGAGATGCGTACAGGTGAAGGAAAGACGCTCACCGCGACCTTGGCCATGGTCTTGAACGCGCTACCGGGCAAGGGCGCACACCTGGTCACCGTCAACGAGTACCTCGCACGCCGGGACGCCGAGTGGATGGGGCAGCTCTATGGCTGGCTCGGCCTGACCACGGGCGTCGTCGTGCCCCAGATGAGCGACTCCGACCGCCGCAACGCCTACCGCTGCGACATCACCTACGGGACCAACTCCGAGTTCGGCTTCGACTACCTGCGCGACAACATGAAGTACGACCTCAACACGAAGGTCCAGCGTGGGTTGCACTTCGCGATCGTCGACGAGGTCGACTCCATCCTCATCGACGAAGCCCGAACCCCCCTCATCATCTCCGGCCGCGCTGACCAGCCGACCGAGCTCTACTACCGCATCAACGCGGTCGTCGCGCGCCTGAAGCCAGACGAGGACTACATCGTCGACGAAGAGCACCGCGCGGTGAACCTCACCGAAGAGGGCATCACGAGCGTCGAGAAGGCCCTGAGCGTCGAGAACCTCTACGACCCCCGCCACATCGAGCTGCTCCACCACATCAACAAAGCGCTCGAGGCGCACACCCTCTTCAAGCGTGACGAGAAGTACCTCGTCCAAGACGGCAAGATCGTCATCATCGACGAATTCACCGGACGCGCCATGGCGGGCAGGCGCTGGTCCGACGGCCTCCACCAGGCCATCGAGGCCAAAGAGGGGGTCAAGATCGAGCACGAATCGGTCACCCTCGCCACCGTCACCTACCAGAACTTCTTCCGCATGTACCAGAAGCTCTCGGGGATGACCGGCACCGCCGACACCGAGGCTGAAGAGTTCGGGAAGATCTACAAGCTGGACGTCACCGTCATCCCTACGAACAAGCCCATCGCGCGAATCGACCAGCCCGACCTCGTCTACCGCACCGAGCGGGAGAAATTCGCCTCCATCGTCGACCAGATCCTCGCTTGCCACGAAAAAGGGCAGCCCGTCCTCATCGGCACGACCAACGTCGACAAGTCCGAGGTCATCTCCAAGGTCCTCACCAAGAAGGGAATCGCGCACTCCGTCCTCAACGCCAAGTTCCACGAACAAGAGGCCGACATCGTGGCCCAGGCTGGACGCAAAGGTGCGGTGACCATCGCCACCAACATGGCGGGTCGCGGGACCGACATCTTGCTCGGCGGCAACCCCGAGGCGCTCGCCCGCAAGGTCGTCCCCGACGAGGAGAGCGAAGACTTCCAAGAGGCGCTCACGCGCTTCCGCGACCTCTGCGCCCGCGAGCGCGAAGAGGTGCTCGCCGCTGGCGGCCTCTTCATCCTCGGCACAGAGCGCCACGAGTCGCGACGTATCGACAACCAGCTCCGTGGACGCGCCGGCCGCCAGGGTGACCCAGGGGAGAGCCGCTTCTTCCTCTCCCTGGACGACGAGCTGATGCGGCGCTTCGGCATGGATCGCATCCAAGGGATGATGCAGCGCCTCGGCATGGAAGAGGGGATGCCGATCGAGCACAACATGGTCACCAAGCAGATCGAGAACGCCCAACGCCGCATGGAGGGCCGCAACTTCGACATCCGCAAGAACCTGCTCGAGTACGACGACGTCATGGATCTGCAGCGCAAGACCGTCTACGCGCTGCGCGACCGCATCCTCGCGGGCGAGGAGCTCGAAGAGCTGGTGCTGGACGTCCTCGATGAAGCCCTCGCCGCGACCCTCGGCCTCTACGCAAACCCAGGGCTGCGGCCAGACGACTGGGACATGGAGGGGATGGCCAAGGCCCTGAAGGAGACCTTCGCCCTCGAGTTCGAAGCCGACACCCTCCCACGGGATCGCAGCATGCTCGAGCGCAACCTCTGGCAGGCTTTGGAGACCAAACTCAGCGAGCGCATCACCGAGCTGGAGCCCGTCGCGGAGGCCTTCAACGCACGCTTCGCCGAGGACGCCACCTTCGAGCGCAAGACGGGCAAGGGAATCTTCTACCAGGTCGCGCAAAGCACCTACCTCCAGGAGCTGGACCGGCGCTACCGTGATCACCTGCAAGCCATGCGCGCGCTGCGCGAGGCGGTGAGCCTCCACGGTTTCGCGCAGAAGGACCCCAAGCAGATCTACAAGAAAGAAGGCTTCGACCTCTTCGCGACCTTCCGCCACGGCGTCACCTCGACCGTCGCCTCCTACCTGATGCGCTTCATCATCACACAGGAGGACCAGGCGCCCCCCCCGAAGGTCACGACCCTGCAGCAGCCTGCGGCGCAGCCTGGCAGAGACGACGACGGCCCCCCTCCGCTCGATCAGGCGAGCACGCGGAGCGCGGGCGCCCCGCCCGCGACCGCCCCGGCCGCCCCGCGCATGGTCCGCACGAAGAGCGCGGCCAGGCGCCTGCCCGGGCGCAACGACCCCTGCTGGTGCGGCTCCGGAAAGAAGTACAAGCACTGCCACATGCGGCAGGACGCCGAGTCCGCCGGAGCGCCCGATCTGCCCACCGCAGACGAGATCGCCAAGAACGTCTAGAGGCGAGCGCCACGCACACCTCCACGGGACGTGCTCCCCCACAAGGGACGCGGTGTGCCGCTCATTTTTCCGCCCGACGCCCCCCTCCTCCGACGCCTCCCGGCGCACGGCACCCTTCGCCGGCCATGCCCTCTCTCCTCCTCCACATCACCAGCCTGCTGGTCGGAATCCTCCTGCTCCTGACCGCCAACGGGCTGCTCTCCTCTCTGCTGACCTTGCGCTTGCATGCGGCCGACGTCCCCATGGAGGACATCGGGCTGCTCATGAGCTGCTACTTCGTCGGCATGCTCCTCGGGGCGCGCTTCGCAGACCGGATCGTCCGCAAGGTGGGCCACATCCGGGCCTTCGCCGCCTTCGCGGGCGTCATGACGATCGCCGCGCAGGTCCATGGGATGACCCTGTGGCTGCCCCTCTGGGGCATCCTGCGGTTCATCGCAGGCTACGCGATGGCCGGGCTCTTCCTGGTGATCGAGTCGTGGCTGAACCACCGCGCCTCGCCCTCGAACCGCGGCCAGCTCTTCTCCGTGTACATGATCACGTGTCACGCCGGCATGAGCGCGGGCAACCAGCTCCTACGCATCGAAGAGCCCCAGGCGATGCTGCTCTTCCAGCTCGCCGCCATCCTCTACGCTGCGGCGCTCCTCCCCATCGCGCTGACCAAGGTGGAGATGCCCACGCTCGGGACCGCGGAGCCCCTGCCGCTGCGAACCCTCTGGCGGCGCTCCCCGGTGGGCGTCGGCGGCGCCTTCGCCGCCGGCTTGCTCGGCGGCGCCTTCTTCGCGATGGGCCCGCTCTACGCGAGCGCGAGCGGCATGAACGCGGACGGTGTCGCGCGCTGGATGACCGTCGTGATCGTGGGTGGCGCCTTGCTCCAGTGGCCGCTCGGGCGGCTCTCCGACAAAGTCGGCCGCCAGATCATCTACCGCTTGGTCTGCATGGCGCTCTGCGTCAGCTGTGCGCTGCTCGCGCTCTTGCCCGATGCGCCACCCACGTGGAAGCTCCTCCTCGCGGGCGTGTACGGTGGCGTCCTCTTCATGGTCTATCCCTTGAGCGTCGCCCAGGCGAACGACTGGATCCGGCCCGAACAGATGGTGCCTGCGGCTGGCGCGCTGCTGCTCGCCTACGGGGTCGGCGCTGGCGTGAGCCCCCTCCTCCTCGGGCACCTCCTGACCTGGGGAGGCGTCGCCGCGTACGGCGCCTACGGGGCGGTCATCGCGGCCGGCCTGGGGGTCTACGCTTGGTTCCGGGAGCATGTGCGCCCACCCTTGCCCGTGGAGGACCAGACCCCCTTCGTGCACATGCTGCGCACGTCGACCGCGCTGGCCTCGCTGGACCCGCGGCGCGATGACGCGCAGCTCGACCTCCCCTTCGATGAGCGCGACGCCCTCTGAGGGGACGCCTCAGAGGAAGGGTGTCCCCAAGGGACCGTCCCAAGGGACGCCGAGCGCCGACGCTAGCGTCGCGCCGACGTCGGCGAAGGTCGCACGCACGCCCAGCGAGGTAGCGGCCGGCACAGGACCTCCGTAGGCCAGGATGGGCACGTACTCGCGGGTATGGTCCGTCCCCGGGAAGGTCGGGTCGTTGCCGTGATCGGCGGTCACGAGGAGGATGTCCTGCGGCGCCATGGCCGCCATCAGCTCAGGCAGTGCCGCGTCAAAGGCCTCCAAGCAGCGGGCGTATCCCGTGGGGTCGCGGCGATGCCCGTAGAGCATGTCGAAGTCGACCAGGTTGGTGAAGACCAGATCCGCCTCACGTGCGCGCATGGCCTCCAGGGTGCGGAGCACCCCCTCCTCGTTGGTAGCCGTAGGCAGGCTCCGGTGCACCCCCCGGCCGGCGAAGATGCTCGCGATCTTGCCCACGCCCCACACCTCGCGGCCCGCGCTCGCCAAGGCGTCGAGGACCAAGGGCCCGGGCGGCTCCAGCGCGTAGTCCTTGCGCCCTGCGGTCCGCCTCCAGGCGCCTGCGGTGCCCACGAAGGGGCGCGCGATGACGCGACCGAGCCCGGCAGCCACCGCGAGAGGATACGCGGCCTCACACCATGCGTAGAGCGTCTCGAGGCCCACCCGCTCCTCGTGGGCTGCGATCTGGAGCACGGGGTCTGCGGAGGTGTACACGATGGGGGCGCCGGTGCGCAGGTGCGCTTCGCCAAGCTCGTCGAGGATCGCCGTCCCCGACGCGGCCTTGTTGCCGAGGACCTGGTCCTGCCCGATCGCCCTCAAGAACGCTGCGATCAACGCGGGCGGGAAGCCTTCAGGGTAGGTCTGGAGGGGGGCGTCAAGGACCAGGCCCATCAGCTCCCAGTGCCCGGTCGCGGTGTCCTTGCCCCGCGCCTGAGAGGCCATGGTGCCGAAGGCGCCGCAGGGGCGAGGGATGGCAGGTACGCCCAGGATGGGCGCGCCGGTGGGCCGCAGGTTGCCCAGGCCCAGGGCTTGCAGGTGCGGCAGGTGAAGCCCCCCGACGGCGCTGGCGCAGTGGCCGAGCGTGTCGCTGCCGACATCGCCGTACGCGTCCGCGTCAGGGAGCGCGCCGGTCCCGACAGAATCGAGCACGATGAGGATGACTTGGCGGTCTTGGTGCATGGGGCTCCGAGGCGTTCCGAGGGGGTGGCTCAGCGTCGCGCCTTCTCTCTGGCATCGAGAAGGCTCTTCGCGAAGCGCGCGACCTGTGGGTTGACGTTCCGGTTCTTGGCCACCGCCTTGAGGTCTCCGGGCTGGAGCGCCTGACAGATGCGCAGGGCCTCCTTCATGGGCGTCTTTGGGTTGTTCACGAGGTTGACCATGATGGGGTAGCTGCGCCGGTACTCACGGTGACCTGCGATGTACGTGATGACGCCCTCGGGGAGGCTCTTGTTGGCCGACCAGGCGTAGATGTCGTTGTACTGGACCTTGGGGGAGGTCACGGCGGCCATGTGGACGAGGCGATTCTGGTTCCGGATGAGGTAGTCTCGATCGCCTACGCTGCCGAGGGTGCCGAGGCGCATCTTCTGGGCGAGGGACATCGCGTCGATCTGCGACTGTCGGTTGCCAGAGGCCTTCCTACCTTCGTCCTCTTCGCTCTTGCCGGAGCCCTCCGCTTTGCGTCGGGCCTCGTCCTCCTCTTCTTGGAGGGTCTCGGCCATGTAGACGTCGAAGTCCAGGGCCTCCATCTCCTCATCGGGTGCCACGTCATGGAAGTGATGGTCGTGGCCAGCGACCAGCGCATTCAGCTCGTCGAGGTGGGGGAAGACGACCCCGTTGCGCTGCGCCAGCTCGATCAGGCGATCGACGACGCTCATCCGCGTCTGCGGGTTGAGGTAGAGGGCCTCGATGATCTCCGGTGCCTGCAGCAGGCGCGTCTCGTTGATCGCCAGGATGTCGGTCAGATCGCGCGGACCCTGCTTGGCGAGGAAGACCAGCGTTTCGGTCAACGCGCCGCGGTGCTGCGCGACCAAGGTGAGGAGCGGCAGCTCGTTTCGTTGGTGAGCGACAAAGTGCAGCGCGCCGGGGAGCACGTCTTGGCGCAGCGCCTCCTGCACGATCTCCTGCGGCAGGCCCTGGAGGGTGGACGTCGCGGTGCGGCCGAGCTCGTGGTCAGGGTCTAAGCTGAGCCCGAAGAGGAGGTGGACGGTGTCTAAGGGCGCCGCAGGGATCATGCCCCGCGCCGCCATCAGCTTGGCGGGTTTGGGCGCGTTGGCCTCGAAGGCCCGCTGCAGCATGGCGGGCAGGATGCGTGGATCGAAGGCGATGGTCATGGCGGGCTCCGTCGTGGAGGAAGTCTTGGCTCGGGGGTTGGGCGAACACGAGGCTCGCCCTGCGCAGAGGGAGGCGCGGGGCCTCAGCCTCCCTGCGCGGCGGTCAGCACCTCGATCTCGGCGGGGGCCTCCATGCGGGTCTCGGTCCAGCGAGCCCGAGGCACGACCCGCCCGTCGACAGCGACGGCGATTCCTGGCTGCGCGGGGTCGATGCCCACGTGCCGCAGGACCTCCGCCAAGGAGAGGCCGGGCGGCCCTTGGTAGGGCGTACCGTTGATGGAGAGGGTGGGTGGCTGCTCGTTCATGGTCTTGACGTGGGGCGGGGCCGCGGCGCTGCTCTTTGGGGGCACCGCGAACGCTGGGGATGACGGGGCAACTCTACCATGGACCGCTAGAGATGAGAACGGGCGAGGGCTTCCCTTCAACGCGCCCAGGCCTCGTCAGCGGCCTCAACCCAGGAGCGCACGAGGGGGGTGGCGCGTGGGATGTGCCACGGCCCCAACACGGCGGCACCTGCCAAGCCCAGGGTGTGGAGGACCGGGAGGTCACCCTGCTCGACGCCGCCCAGCGCCCAGGTCGGGAGCGCGCTGCCGCGAGCGATGCGTCGCACCCCCTCGTAGGTGAGAGGTGCGCGGCCGCCAGCCTTGGAGCGCGGCGTGTGGAGTGGCGCTGCGATCAGGAAGTCGGCCCGCAGCATGCGTGGCGTCCAGGCCTCCGCGTGGGCGGCGAAGCCGATCGCTGTGCCAAGCGGTGACCGGTGTGTGGGTGCAGGGGTGCGGGCGCTCAGGAACCACGCGTCAGGCAGGGTGAGGCTCAAGGCGAGGGGGTGCGCGTCCACGAGGAGGAGCGCGCCGCTGGCGCGACAGGACGCCGCTAGCGTGGGCAGCAGCGTCACCACGCGGGGGTCGTGTGGCGCGACGAGCCGAATACGCAGGGCGCGCAACCCTGCGCGGAGCCACGCGTCCAGGAGCTGGCGTGGATCCAGCCCGCGGGCTATCGCGAAGGAGGGGTCGAGGACGCCGATCAGCGAGGGCCAAGCCTGAGGGGGCGGGCTCACGCGGCGCGGAGCTTCTCGAGGGTGGCGAGGACCCGCTCCGCGTGCCCCTTCGCCTTGATGTTGTCCCAGACGTGCGCGATCTTGCCCTCGGGATCGATGAGGAAGGTCGAGCGCACGATGCCTTCGTAGGCGCGGCCGTAGTTGATCTTGGTGCGCCAGACACCGTAACGCTTGGCGACCTCCTTCTCTTCGTCGGCGGCGAGCACGAAGGTGAGGTCATACTTGGCCTTGAATCCCGCGTGACGCGACACGCTGTCGGGTGAGATGCCGACGATCAGGGCGTCGAGCGCGCTGAAGCGTGTCTGCAGGTCACGGAACTCGGTGGCTTCCGTGGTGCAGCCCGGGGTGTCGTCCTTGGGGTAGAAGTAGAGGACGACGTAGGAACCGCGCATTGCGGCGAGCTCGACTGGCCGACCGGCGTCGTCTTGCAAGAGAAAGGCAGGGGCGAGGTCTCCTACGGAGAGCAGTGGATTTGGCATGGTCCTGTTGCGTGGGTGGATAGGTGGTCCTACCATGGACCTCGGCGCCCAACACACGACTTGCGCTGACGCCCTCGGATAGGTAGGATGGTGTTGTGCGGTCGAAGCCGCAAGGGGCGGACGCAGGGGGCTGGGTAGGTGCTTGCGATTGCAGGCGCCCGCGCCTTTCGAGCGTCGTATTGAAGCTTCGATGATTGGTCATGCGTCTTTGTCACCCACGGCTGGAGCACGACGTGCGCTAAGTGCCGGCGATGTCGGCGAGGGGGGTTCAGTGTGGACCACCGAAGAACTCCTGGCGTCCATGCCAGAACCTCGGCTGCGCTTGCTCAGCCAACGGTGGGGACTGCAGACGACCTCGCGGCCTTTGATGGTTGAGCTGCTGCGGACCCCCAAGGTGGTCCAACGGAGCGCGCGGCGAATCGCCGAGCTCGGCGCCGGGCGACTGCTCCGTTGCCTCGCCGAGGCGGCGGGCGAGCCGGTCGAGGGTAGCGCTGCCTTCGCGTCGGAGGCCTCTCTGCTCCGCGACTGGTACGTGTTTCGCGAAGAAGAGGGGCGCTGGTCGCTGCCGGTCGATCTCTGCCTCGCGCTGCATCGACCGACCGACGCAGAGCGCCTCTCTGCGGCCACGCTCCTGCGGCGCCTGCCGGACGCGCAGGTGCGGAGCGTCTGTCGAGAGTTGGGTCTTGGCGACCGCTCCAACGTGATCACCTGTATCGTCCGTGTCTGCGCTCACCTCAACTTGCCGCCCGAGCGCACACCTGAGCTGGTGCGTGCGGCGCAGGTCTCCGAGGAGGTGCAGGCTGTCGCTGGACGGTCCATCGAGCACCTTGAGGTCGTCCCCGGATCGGGCGCGACCCTCTTCCGGCTCCGGGACGTCGAGGGCAACACGCTGGAGCTTGCGCCACGGCAGGTGGCGCAACAGCTCGGCGCCTTCTTCCCCCCGGTCGAGACCAGCGCGCTCGACGGCGCCTTCCAGCCGCGCCTCCCCGCGTTTCGGCTGCCGCGCGCCCTCCCCTGCGCTGCCCTGCTGACCTTCAGCACAGCACAGGCCGCAGAGTCCGCCCGACGCCACCCCGCTGTCCATCCCTTCCTGGCCTCAGCGCTCGGGGACCGCGTCTTGATCGTGCGCGCGGACGCTGACCTCGACGCCCTCCAAGCGACCTTGGACGCCTGCGGCTTCGCCATGACCGCACTCTTGACGGAGCGTCATGCGAGCTCCTGAGTATCTGGCCACCCTGGACGGCAGCGACAGGCAACGGCTGGCCTCGCTCCTGCGCGCCGAGAGCGCTGAGCCCGAAGCGTTGGTGCGGGCCATGCGGCAGTCGGTCCTCGCGGACCACGTGCTCGGGCTCTGTGACATCCCGGCGATGTGGGAGGACGTGTATCTTCTGTGTGCCAACCCCTTCGCGCCCGTCCTCTCGGACGAGCTCGTCGAGCCGGCCGCCTTCCTCCGCATCGGCTTGATCGCTCCTGCAGCGACGCCCGGGAGCTTTCGCGTCAACCTCGACATGGCGCTCTCGATGTTGCCCTCCCTGCCCGTTGAATTCGGCTTCTTCTGCACCCTCACCTCCCGCCTCCCCCAGGCGCAGCAGGTGAACCTCGGGCGGCAGAGCGACCTTGGGCCCCGCGCTTGCCATGTCGACTATCTCTTGGACCTGAGCACGCGCCGCGCCGACCCAACGCTCCTCCAAGAGCACGTAGCCCGTGTCTGCGAACGAGAGCGTGAGCTGCTCTGGGCCGCACTCGAAGAGGGAGAGCTGCCGGACGGCGTGCACGCCGGCGTGTCGCGCAGCGAGCTGCCCCAGGTGGGCCTCGGCGCGGGCGTTCCAGGCCAGCTTGGCCTCCTCTTCTCGGTTCGCCTGCCTCAGGAGCCGCAGCGCGTGCGCAACGTCGTACCCCTAGAGCTGGCGCCTGTCCTTCCTTCCCTGCTCAAGACCGTACCGGCGGCACCGGAGCGCGGAGACGCGAAGAAGCCTCTCCGGCGCAAGGCCACCACCGGCCGCACGCCGCGGGTGACCGGTTCCAGCCTGCCCTCCCCCACGAGCATCAGCGCCTCCTTCGACCTCCCAGGCCTGGCGCCCGCTGCGCCTGTCGAGGACACCGCCAGCTCCGCGCCGACCAAGATCCTCCGCGCTGCCCAGCTGCAGAGCGCCGCCGCGATCGTCGACCTCGAGCAGCCCGCTGCCGTCCGCCGCGTGCGGCAGGACGCCACGCTCGGTCCTCGCATCGCCTCGATCATCGAAGAGCGCTGGGTAGCCTTGCAGCCGGGCACAGACGTCGACGCGTGGGTGGAGGAAGCCGCGAAGCGCTTGCGCTGGAGCGCACACCGACTGGCCGCGGACAACCTGTCCTCGCCACCCACCTAGAGGGGGCGAGCGTTCGACCGACGGGACCGCCGCGGCCGGACCCAGGCTGGCCTCGTCACCGAACAACCAGAAAGTCGTTGACAAGTGTCAACACTCTTTCCTAACTGCGCGTGGCCACGCCCCCTGTGGGCGACCCTGCGCTTCACCTTCCGGTGAAGAGCGCTTGACCGACAGCCGCCGTTCATGCGCTTCGCAGACCCCGGCACCTTGCGCCATCCTCTTCGGTTACCGCGAGCACGCGTTGGCTCCCGTCTCCGTGCGTCGCTCCTCGACAGCAGCAGCCCCTCAGCCGATGCGAATGCCCCGTCCTGCGCATGTCCAACGCTGACTTTCGCTCCCTCCAAGCGACCTTCGTGCCTCGCGCCGATGCGCCCGGGCAGGGGAGGCTCGTGTTCTGGTGCATGCCCCCACGCCGCGTCGAGTACGCGCGGAAGGCCTTGCAAGCGCTGGGGGTCCTCCGCCGTGGCAAGCTCCCGCCCACCGGGAAGCTCGACCTCGTCATCCCCACACCCACACGCAACAAGGAGGAGGACTGGGAGATCGCTGAGCTGACGGGCATCCGCCTGCCGCTCGCCGACACCATCCGCGGCCTCGCCAGGCTGGACCTCTCGGAGTCCAAGCGCCGCCGCGTCTCCGACTCCCTGCGCGCCTGGTCCATGGCGGCAAAACTCGCGGTGGAGCTCGTCGCCTCCGAGCACGTCCTCCCCCTCCTCGACCGCAACGACAAAGACCAGCTCTACGCGCGCTGGGCGATCACCAACCTGACGCCCCAGACCCGCGAGCGCATCGCGCGACTCGAGCGCTCCCTCCCCCTCGCCGCCCACTGCCTCGTCTACAACGAAGGGCAGCCGGTCGAGAGCCGCCAGAAGCGGAAGAAGAACCGCCGGCGGCGCAAGCGCAAGCCCGTCACGGAAGCGACGACGACCTGGCGCCCCGACGTGCTGCTCCGCGCCTTCCTCGACGCGGCCGCTGACGCCCTCTGCCGAGAGGCCCTGCCCTCGACGGCCAAGGATCGCCCCCGCAAAGACAACAGGGAGCTGGCCCCCTGGGAGCTGCGCTGGCGCTTCAGCCTCACGAGCACAGACCCTCTCTTCGAATCCGCTGGCCTCGTCGAGCGGCGCCTCCCCGAAGAGATCGCCCGCTGGGCCTCCCCCGTCCGGCCGCGCACCACCGCTGGTGACGCCTACACCGTCTGCTACCAGCTCGAGCAGCCAGGCTCCTCCGACGAGAGCAGCGCAGGACCCGACACGTGGTACCTGCGCTACCGCCTCCAGGCCATCGACGACCCCAACTTTCTCCTCGACGCTCGCGACGTCTGGCACCTGCGCAGCACCAAGCTCGAGCTCCACGGCCGCTCGCTCCATCAGCCCCACGAGACCCTGCTGGAGTCCCTCGCAGAGACCGCGCGCCTCTTCCCGCCGGTCCTGCGCTCCCTCGAGCTCCCTCGCCCCGAGGGCGTGCTGCTCTCCACCGAGGAGGCGTGGCACTTCATCGGCACGGTCGGGCCCATCCTCGCCCAGTTCGGCGTCGGCATCCGTGTCCCGCGCGAGCTGCGCTCCGACGGACAGCAGCGCCTGCGCCTGAAGTTCCGTGTCGGCCAACCCCTCAGCGCGGACGCCTTCAGCGGAGACCCGAGCAAGGTCGGGCTCGCTGCGCTCGCCGCCTTCCAATGGCAGGTCGCCCTCGGCGAACACGACCTCACCCCAGAGGAGTTCCGAGAGGTCGCCGCCATGCAGCAGCCCCTCGTGCGCTGGCGCGGCCAGTGGATGGCCGTCGACCCCAGCGAGCTCGCCGAGATGCAGCGCCTCTTCGAGCGCTCGTCCATCACCGGCACCATGGACCGCTCCACCGCCCTGGCCGCAGCGCTCAACGGCACCGTCACCATGGCGGACGGCTCGGGTGAGGTGGAGGTCGTCGCCGAAGGCGACATCCGCGAGACCATCGAGCTGCTGCGCAACGCCGAGACGGCCAACCCCTTGGACGTCCCCGCTGGATTCGAAGGCAGCCTGCGGCCCTACCAGCTCCGCGGCCTCACCTGGATGCACAACCTCACGCGCTTGGGCTTTGGCTGCCTCCTCGCGGACGACATGGGGCTGGGCAAGACCATCCAGGTCATCGCGCTCCTGCTCTCGCACGCGGAGAAGGGCCTCTGGGGCAAGGAGCCCGCGCTCCTGATCTGCCCGACGAGCGTGCTCGGCAACTGGGAGCGCGAGCTCAAGAAGTTTGCGCCCGAGCTGGAGGTGGTGCGACACCACGGCCGCACCCGCGCGGGCGGCGCCAAGGAGCTGACCCAGCCCAAGGGCAAGCACCGCGTCGTCCTCACGACCTACGTCCTCGCCAGGATGGACCACGCCCTCCTCGCCTCGCGGACCTGGTCGTACCTCGTGCTGGACGAGGCCCAGAACATCAAAAACCCAGCGTCCCAGCAAGCACGCGCCATCCGCATCCTCCCCGCCGAACGCAGGCTCGCGCTGACCGGGACCCCGGTCGAGAACCGACTTACGGAGCTCTGGTCGCTGCTCGAGTTCGCCAACCCCGGGCTGCTCGGCACCCTCAACGACTTCCGACAGCGCTTCTCCCTGCCGATCGAACGCTTCGGGGACACGAAGGCCGCCCACACGCTGCGCCAGATCGTCAGCCCCTTCCTGCTGCGGCGCGTGAAGACCGACCCCAACGTCATGCAGGACCTCCCCGACAAGCTCGAACAGAAGATCTACTGCACGCTCACCCGCGAGCAGGCGACCCTCTACCAAGCCTTGGTCGACAAAACGATGGAGCGCATCACCAGCTCCAGCGGCTTCCAGCGCAAAGCCAACATCCTGACCCTGCTCACCGGGCTCAAGCAGATCTGCAACCACCCCGCGCACTTCCTCAAGACCGAGCACGAGCGCCTGATCGCACGCTCCGGCAAGCTCACGCGCCTCACGGAGATGATGGAGGAGGTCCTCGCGGAGGGCGACCGCGCGCTCGTGTTCACCCAGTACAAGGAGATGGGTGACCTCCTGCAGCGGCATCTGGAGCAGCAGTTCAAGGTCGACGTGCCCTTCCTGCACGGCGGCTGCTCCGCCACACAGCGGGACGCCATGGTCCACACCTTCCAAAACGACCCCGACGCGCCGCCCATCCTCCTCTTGAGCCTCAAGGCCGGCGGCACCGGACTCAACCTCACCCAGGCCACCCACGTCTTCCACTTCGACCGGTGGTGGAATCCAGCGGTCGAGGACCAGGCCACCGACCGAGCCTACCGCATCGGACAAACGCAGCACGTGCAAGTGCACAAGATGATCGTCTCAGGGACCGTCGAGGAGAAAATCGACGACATCCTCGAATCCAAACGCAACCTCGCCTCCGCCGTCGTCGGCGAAGGCGAAGCCTGGCTCACCGAGCTCAACGACGACGAGCTCATGGACCTCTTCAGCCTCGGTCAAGCCGCCGCCATCGACGACGACGCAGACGTGGAGGGCGAAGCATGACGCCGACCGATCACCACGCGACCTGGGGCCAGCGCTGGGTCCGAGACTTCGAGCGCCTGTCCACCGCCTGGCAGAACCGCCTCCCGAGAGGACGCGAGTACGCCTCGAAAGGACACGTGATCGCGCTCTCCGTCACCAGCGGGAAGATCAGCGGCAAGGTCCAGGGGTCCCGCTCCAAGCCCTACAGCACCACGATCGAGCTGCAGGCCAACCGCGGCGCAGACTGGGACCGACTCATCGAGGAGCTCGCCAAGAAGGCCCTCTACCCCGCCAGCCTGCTCACCGGGCATATCCCGCCCTCCTTCGAGCAGCTCACCGAGCACTTCGGTATCGGCCTCTTCCTCAAGCGAAACTCTGAGCTGATCGTGCACTGCACCTGCCCCGACAAGGGGCGGCCCTGCAAACACATCGCCGCCGTCCACTACGCCTTCGGCGAAGCCCTCGACCGAGACCCCTTCCTCCTCCTCCAGCTCCGTGGCGCAGACCGCGACACCCTCCTGCGCGGCTTCTACCGCGAGTGGTTCGGCGACCGCACCTACCAGGGGGAGACGGAACTCTCCGCGGCCGCTGAGGCCGCCGAGGTGGGTTACCCCATCTCCCGTCAGTCCGCGGACCGCTTCAACCGCGCGGATCAGCTCCTCGAAGACCTCAGCTATGACATCCGCGCACCCGAGGCGCCGCTCTTCATCCTCCAGCGCTTGGGATCGCCTGCCCCCTGGAAGCTGCCCATCGGGTCCACCGACCTGCTCGGACCGGTCGTTGAGGAGGCCTCAGCGCTCGCCCTGCGCATCGCCCGCTCCATGGACGCGCTCCGCGAGGAGGGCGACGAGGAAGACGACGACGAAGAGCTGATCGACGACGACGACGACGCCAGCGACGAAGAACTCGGCGGCGACGGCGACGACGATGACTGGGACGAGGAAGACGACGACGACGACGACGCAAACGACGACCCAAAGCAAGATGCCAAGCCGGACGCCTTCGTCACCCTCGCCTCCCCCGCCGAGCCCGAGCCACGAACGACCACCTCGCGAACGCCAAGTCTCTCCCTGCCGACCCACTTCGCGACCCACGTCCTCCCCGATCCAGAGGCATCACGCAGCGCGGCGGACGACCGCTCGCCCCGCATGCTGCTCACGACCGGCATGACCACCGCGACCCCCGGCGCCTCACCGACGCCCGGGGACCGATCACCGAGCGCCGAGCCTCCGCGTGCCACCACCCCCGTGCTCATCCGACGGGCGCCGGCAGAGCGCGTCGCGAGCGCGCGGAAGGGAAAGAAAAAGGGACGCACGCAGGACCCCCGAACGAGCCTCGTGCAAGCGGTCGACGCGCGCCTCTCCCCGCACAACAGCGCGCCGACGAGCTGGAACCCGGATCTCTTGCCCCACACGCCCGCCTTGCGACGGCGCCCGACGGTCGTCCTGGACCGAAGCAAGGACCCAGCGGCCCACGCCGATCAGCTCGACTTCGCCGGGCGGCGCGCGCTGGAAGCCGAAGACTTCGCCGAGGCCCTCCCGAAGCTGCGCGATGCGTGGCGCTTGCACCCCTCGGAGGGACGCCTCCTGCTGGTCCTGGCCGCTGCGGACGGCGTCGGCGCCAGGGCGGAGGTCGTGCGCGACGAGCACGCATGGATCCAGACGCTCTCCGGGCCGGAGCGGCAGGCGCTCGACGCCCTGGACGGGCTCGTCGCCCTCCTCGCCGGCGACTACGGCTATGTCGTCGAGCGCAGCGAGAAGCACCTGCTGACGCTCTCCCAGCGTGAGGAGGGCTGGGCGCGGGTGCTCATCTCCTTCACCCTCTTCATGCTCACACACGACGCAGAGCTGCGGGAGCAGAGCGCCATCGCGGACCTCTGGGAGGAGCTCTTCCAGACCTTGCCCCCCGAGCTGCAGGCGCTCCGCGATCCCCCTGCACCGCTGGGCGCCTGGCTGGAGTGGAGCTTGGAGGATCACCCCATCAGCGCAGACCAGCGGAGCGCCTTCCTGCGCTTGACCTCCCGCCTCGTGGCAGACCTGCAGCGCGCCAAGCAGAGCGTCGCTTCCCACGACGCTGCGCTCGCTGCCGTGATGGTGACGGCCGGCCTCGCCGAGGCTCTCCAGCTCTCCGAGGACCCGAGCACGTGTGAAGCCTTCCTCTTGGAGAGCGCCAGCAATTTCGTGCGGCACCCCCGCATCCGGCTCGCCCTGGATGAGGGCCTCGAGCGCTGGCCCATCCTCTCCCCCATCGCCTCCTCGGGCTGAATCCGCCGCGCTCGGGAGAGCAGGGGGCAAAGGCCGTGGTGCGGCACGAGCGCCGCTGGAGCGCGCCCCTTCTTGGTTGACAAGGCCCCCCACCACCCCTACGCAACGCCACGAAAGTGGACTCCGCGAGTCCATTTTACGCTCTCCGGTCGACCGCACCCCCCTGAGGTCCTCCATGGACGTCCTCGAGCAACGACTCTCCAGCGAATACCCCTACGGATTCGTTACGGACATTGAAGCGGACACCCTCCCGCCTGGGCTCTCCGAGGAGGTGATCCGTGAGATCTCGCGGCGCAAAGAGGAGCCCGCGTGGCTCTTGGACTTCCGCCTGGCCGCCTTCGAGACGTGGAAAGGGATGCGGGAGCCGCGGTGGCCGAACGTCCACTACCCACCCATCGACTTCCAAGCGATCTCCTACTACTCGGCGCCCAAGCAGAAGCCGCAGCTCGACAGCCTCGACGAGGTCGACCCCGACCTCCTGGCGACCTTCGAGAAGCTCGGGATCCCGATCACCGAGCAGAAGCGCCTCATGAACGTGGCGGTCGACGCCGTGTTCGACTCCGTCTCCATCAAGACAACCCACCAGGATGTGCTGGGCGAGATCGGGGTGGTGTTCTGCTCGTTCTCGGAGGCCGTGCACACGCACCCTGAGCTGGTGCAGCGCTGGCTTGGGTCCGTGGTGCCCAGCTCGGACAACTACTACGCCGCCCTCAACAGCGCGGTCTTCTCCGATGGATCCTTCTGCTACATCCCACGTGGCGTGAAGTGCCCGATCGATCTGTCGACCTACTTCCGGATCAACTCGGCGGGAACGGGTCAGTTCGAGCGGACCTTGATCATCGCGGAGGAGGGCGCCGCGGTGAACTACCTGGAGGGCTGCACGGCGCCACAGCGTGACGAGAACCAACTCCACGCTGCGGTGGTGGAGCTGGTGGCGCTCGACGGGGCGATCATCAACTACTCGACCGTCCAGAACTGGTACGCGGGTAACGAAGAGGGCCATGGCGGCATCTACAACTTCGTGACGAAGCGGGGCCGCTGCATCGGGCGCGCTTCGAAGATTCGTTGGACGCAGGTCGAGGCTGGCTCTGCCATCACGTGGAAGTACCCCTCGGTGATCCTGGAGGGGGACGAGAGCGTCGGCGAGTTCTACTCCGTGGCCCTGACGCAGGACAAGATGCAGGCGGACACGGGGACCAAGATGATCCACAAGGGCCGCAACACGCGCTCGACCATCATCTCCAAGGGCATCTCCGCCGGCGCCTCCCAGAACACCTACCGCGGCCTGGTGCGCATCGAGCCCGGTGCCGAGGGCGCGCGGAACTACAGCCAGTGTGACTCGATGCTGGTCGGAGACCAGTGCGGCGCACACACCTTCCCCTACATCGAGTGCCGCAACCCCTCGGCGGTGCTCGAGCACGAGGCCTCCACCTCGAAGATCAGCGCGGACCAGGTCTTCTATCTGAAGAGCCGGGGGCTCGATGAAGAGCAGGTCATCTCGATGATCGTCCATGGCTTCTGTCAGGAGGTGTTCAAGCACCTCCCCATGGAGTTCGCCGTGGAGGCGGTCAAACTCCTTGAAATGAAACTTGAGAACAGCGTCGGCTGACCCCGAGCCAGAGAGAGCAACGAGCATGCTGGACATCCGAGACCTACACGCCCGCGTCGGCGAGAGCGACATCCTGTGTGGCCTCAACCTCTGCCTGCGCCCGGGCGAGGTGCACGCCATCATGGGGCCCAACGGCTCCGGCAAGAGCACCCTGGCGAAGGTCGTCGCTGGGCACCCAGACTATGAGGTCACCGGCGGCTCCCTCACCTACCGCCCCGGCCTCACGGACCTGGACCTGCTCGAGCTTGCGCCTTACGAGCGCGCACGCCAGGGCATCTTCCTCGCCTTCCAGTACCCCGTGGACATCCCCGGCGTGAACAACCTCGTCTTCCTCCGCACCGCCTTCAACGAGGTCTGCAAGGCGCAGGGGGTGGACGAGATGAGCGAGGACGCCTTCCTCAAGCACGTCCGCACCAAGCTCCCCCTCGCGGGGCTGGACGAGAGCTTCTTGCACCGCCCAGTGAACGAAGGCTTCTCCGGCGGCGAGAAGAAGCGCAACGAGATCCTGCAGATGGCGCTCCTCCAACCCCGCGTGGCCTTCCTGGACGAGACCGACTCCGGCTTGGACATCGACTCCCTCCGCGTGGTCGCCGAGGGCGTCAACAAGCTGCGCAAGAAGAGCAACTGCTTCGTGCTCATCACCCACTACCAGCGGCTGCTGCAATACATCGAGCCCGACCACGTGCACGTCATCGCGAAGGGCCGCATCGTGCGCTCGGGTGGCAAGGAGCTGGCCCTCGAGCTCGAAGAGCACGGCTACGACTGGATCCGACGCGAGAGCCTCTGACCATGGGCGAGACGATGACGAGCACCGACGCCACCGGCCCCTGGCACGCGCTGTGGTCCGCCCTCCACGGGGCCTCTCCGGACGGATGGCGGCAGCGCAGCGCCAACGCCCTGGAGCAGCTCCATGCCCTGGGACTGCCCACACGCGGCCACGAGCTCTACAAGTACCTGAGCCTGCGCGCCCTGACCCCCGCTGCGCTCCGCCCAGCGAGCGCGGCGCTGCAGAGCGAGGCCCAGCCTGGCCCAGATTCCCTCACCGCGCTTTTTCTGCGCCGCCTCGGCACCCCCACTGAGGGCGGCGCAGCGACGGATGGCCTGCCGCAGGGCGTCCGCTTCCTCGCCGCTCCAGACGAGGCGCTCAGCGCGGCGGAAGAGGCCGGATTCGCGCTGAGCGACCACACCCCCGAGGACGGCCTCCGGGCGCTGCGCGGAGCGATGGCGGCGCCCCCAACCTTCCTCTCCCTGGCCCGCGACACCAGCGTCACGACGCCCATCCTGCTCCGCCAGGGGCACCACTTCGCGCACGACGCGCAAGCCGTGCTCCGTGCACCAACCCTCTTCGTGCACGTGGCCCGAGGGGCGAGCCTCACCCTCGTCTCGCTGAGCGAAGAGGGGCCCAACAACGTCGTCCTGCCCAGCGCGGAGGTGATCCTCGAGGAGGGCGCCACCCTGCGCTGGCTGCAGGTGCAGCAAGACGACCTCACCACCCGCCGCTACGCCAGAACCCGAGTCCTCCTCCGTCGGGACGCACACCTCGAGCACACCCAGCTCTGCGTCGGGGCCAAGACCTACCGCCACGACCTGGCCATCATGCTGGACGCCCCTGGCGCCGAGGCCCACGTCCGCTCGCTCTCCCTCTTGCGAGGCCAACAACAGGCTGACCACAGCACCCTGCTCGACCACCGCGTAGCGCAGGGCACCACCAGCCAGGACTTCCGCGCCATCGTCGACGAGCGCGCGCACAGCGTCTTTCACGGCCGCATCATCGTCCACCCCCAAGCGCAGAAGACCTCCGCCGAGCAGCTCAACAAGAACCTGCAGCTCTCGCCAGACGCACGCGTAGACACCCGCCCGCAGCTCGAGATCTTCGCCGACGACGTCAAGTGCGCGCACGGCGCCACCCTCGGCAGGCTCCAGACCCAAGAGCTCTTCTACCTGACATCCCGCGGCCTCCACCCCGACCAAGCCTCCGCGCTCCTGGTCCGCGCCTTTGGAGCCGAAGTTCTCGAATCCTTCTCGCACGAGCAGGTCCGCGAGGTCGCGCTCGAAGCCCTCTCTCACCTGCTCGGCCTGCAACCACGGGGTTGACCACCATGGGCTTCTACATCCACGTCCAGGAGACCCCGAACCCCAACGCCGCCAAGTTCCTCTCGCAGTACGTGGTGAAGAACGAAGGCAAGGCGCACTTCAGGAACGTCGAGGACAGCGCAGGCATCCCCCTCGCCGCGCGCCTCATGGCCCTGGATGGCGTCGAGAGCGTCTTCTTCTACGACAACTACGTGACCGTCACCAAGAGGGAAGAGGGCGACTGGGACGTCCTCAGCCCCGCCATTCTGGACCTGCTCCAAGAGCTGCTCCCCCAGCATGACCCGGCCTTCTCCCAGGAGCAGCCGGCCCACACGCCCAGCGTCGAGATGACCCCTGCGCTGATGCAGATCTCGGACATTCTGGATCGCACGGTCCGACCTTTCCTAGCGGCGGACGGGGGCGGCCTGGAGCTCTTGGCCTACCAAGACCACCTGCTCCTCATCCGCTACCAGGGTGCCTGCGGGACGTGCCCCAGCTCGGCGTCGGGGACCCTGATGGCCATCGAGAGCATCCTGCGGGACGAGTTCGACCCCGAGATTCGCGTCGCAGACGCTGGCGAGAGCCAGCTCTTCTCAGGCTACGACTGAGGGGGTCGCGGCGCCTCTAGGGGCATGAAGGGAGCTGCTGCACTTCACCCCACACGGTCTCAGGCAGCCGCGCGGCCACCACACGGAAGGACGCGAAGGGCGCCTGGAAGGGTCGGAAGAGGCGACCATCGGCCTCACCGCAGAGCACGTCTGAGCTGAGCGCGACGAGGCGCATCGCCATGTTGCCGTCGATCGCTTGGCCGCTGCTGCTCTGTCCCAGGATGCCGTTGGCTTGGAGGACGAACTGCCCCTCAGGGCTCACCACCGATCCGAAGGCGATGCCTACGCCCGGGTCCGTAGGGCGGGCCCCGTTGCCGTAGCGGCGCAGGAGCGCGTCAACGACCAGGGCGTCTGGGTTGTCCTCGTCGCGCAGGCTGCGCAGGTCACCGACGTACTGGAAGACCACCTGCTCAGGGGTGGTGCTCTCGAAGGAGCGCACCTCGAAGAACCAGCGGCCCGTGAGGTCCTCGCGTACACCCGTCTGCGGCAGCGGCGGGGGCGGCGGCGCCAACACGGGAGGACAGGCCGCCAGAGGGGACGCGGGGAGCTCCCACGCGTCTTCGGCCATGCGGACAAAGCCCGCCGTCGACCCGGCCAGGTTGAGCGAGAGCGGGCGCGTCACCGTGCCCGCCGCGGTCGCACAGAAGGTGTCTTGGTCGACGATCACCGCGGAGAGCGCGATGTCCCCATTGACCTCGCCCAAGGACGAGGGAGCGACGATGCCACGCACCAGCGCGTTGAAGAGCCCGCGCTCGCTGATCTGACTGCAGAAGCGCCCCACCGGCGGGTCCTCCGGCCCGTAGCGGTCGTCATTGGTGAAGGTCCTCAGCTCGGCGCGCACGTACTGACTCGTGCCTCGACCGATTCGCCGGCAATCAGCAGGCGGGTCGCTCTCGTGGGTCTCGATCGTCGTGTCGAGAATGAAGTCCAACACGAGGTTCGAGCCTGCGACGGCCGCGCGCATGAAGAAGCGGCCGCCGATGTCGGAGGGCTGGCCAAAGGGGGTCTCGATGCCCGGGGGGCGCAGGTCCTCCGGGTCCGTGGGCTCCGGCGGGGGGCCGGTGGGGATGCCGAGTGGGAAGGGACAGGTCTCAGGGATTCGGGGGGGCTGCGAGCCGTCGGGGTTCCAGCGGGCAGAGCCGAAGGTGGTCCCGACCAGGACGAAGGGGGCCGGCGCGATGACCACGGACTCCGGGTCATCAATGAAGCCGCAGATCTCGTCTGCGCTCACGATGATGGCCTTGAAGCGGAGGACAACGTCCACCGCGGTCTCCGGGATGGGGGAGAGGGCGGCGGGGACGTAGACGCGGCCCAGGTCAATCTCCAGGTAGCCGTCCTCCTCGATCTCCGAGGTGAAGGTCGCCAGGGGCGGCGAGTCCGGGCCGGGCTCGAATCGATCCGGGTCCGCGTCGGCCAAGCGGAAGTCGCCCTCGACGCGAGCGCGTCCACCCTCCAGCTCGACGAACTCGCGGATGCTCACCCGCAGGCGGAGCTTGATCGCCCCGATCGGCTTGAGGTCGACGTTGAAGATGTGCTGCCCGCGGATGTCCGCCACGACACCCTTGCCGCGAGCGGCGTCGGGGTCGATGACGTTCGGGTTGGAGCGGTCAGCTCGGTTGAGGTAGGCCTGGTACTCAGCCTCGATGTCTCCGCAGGCGCCGAGGACGCTGAGGAGGAGAGAGGCGATGACGAGAGCGGGGCGGAGTGGCTTCATCAGAAACGCGCCTCCATGGAGAGGTTGAGGTAGGTGCGCACGTCGCGGTAGGTGCCGGACATACGAGGCTCTTGGATGTTCTCGACGCTCTCGACGTCGAAGAAGAAGTCGTGGCTGAGCGAGGAGTAGAGACGCAGGTGGGGGTTGACGTCCCACCGGACGCCGAGGCCAGCCTGAATCTTGAAGGCGTCGCTGAGCCCAGGATCCATGGTCCGTTCCGGAACAGCGGAAGGATCGATACCCAGCATCACGCCGATCTCCAGATCCGGAAACAGGCGCCACTCGGCGAGGCCGCGCACGCTCAGCGTGTTCTGGAGCTGGCGCGGGATGATGAGGAGGCGCTCGATATCTCCCTCGGGGGTGACCGTCTTGGCGTCGTTGTCGACGATGACCGACCACTGGGTGTAGTCCGTGATGCCGGTCAAGCGGAGACGTCCGAACTGCGCGCTCAGCGCTGTCTGGAAGATGTCCGGGAAGGGGAAGTCCACGAAGGCGTTGGTCTCCTGCTGCGGGGACACCCCGAACGCGATGTAGAGGGGCCCGCTGAGCCGAACATCGTGCCGGAAGCGGTAGACCGCGGAGGCACGGATGTTGGCGAGATCCAGCGCGCCGCCGAGCGCGAAGGCGAGGGTCGTGTCGTTGCCCCGGAAGTAGATGCGACCCTCTTCGAGCTGGCCTCGGGGGTTGTAGAGGGCGTCCGAGCGGTTGGCGTTGCGCGCGCGGGTCGTCTCGAGCTCCGCCGTGACATAGCCCACCGAGAGGCCAAAACTCAGCCCATAGTCTGGGAGCCGCACCCCCAGCCCGGTGGTGTAGTGCAGAATCATGAGGTTCGACGCGATGGACGCCCAGCGCTGCGGCCCGTCGACGGCGCCAGCGAGACGCGCCGGCGCGTCGTAGTTCTTGTCCCAGCTCCCGCCCCCACCGAAGGCAGGGAAGAGGCCGAAGGAGAGCCCCACCTGCACCTGCTCCGAGAAGGCGTGACCGTAGCCGAGCGCGAGGTAGGGCAGGACACCCACGGTGGAGGTGGAGGCGCGACCGGTGTTGGCGGCCTCGTAGTCCGCCTGGACCTGCGGGTCGTTCATGAAGGCCTCCAGCACCTCGGGGTCTTCACGCCGGAAGATGGTCCGCAGGTCCTCGAAAGCGCTGGCGCGATCAAAGGTAGCCGCCCGCCGGATGCCGGTGGCGTCCACGCTCAGGAAGAAGCCGGTCTGCTCCGCCAAGCGCGCAGGGTTCCAGTAGAGCGCCAACCCGCCAGAGACGTTCGGGTGGCCATGCATGCCACCATACTTCGCGAGCGAGATACCAGCCGCCGACGCCACCCCCGGGGTCGCCAACCAGAGCGCGATCGCTGTCGCCAAGACAGCACGAGCGCCAACGTGTCTTCGCATCCAAGATCCTCGGGCAGTAGGGTCGATCCACTCCGCTCATCGACACGGGAGACACGGCGACCCCCACACGGGGAGTCCCCTGTGCCGCCGATGCGAGCCCCCTAGCTTGCCCAAGGTCCGCGCACGTGTACAGGGCTTCGGCTTGCGCTCTGCGTCATCCCCGCGACGCCGGCTTGTGCGAAGCCTCCACATCCCCCTCCAGCAGGCGCCCCAAGGACACGCTCTGACCCCAGCCGTAGCGCTCGGCGTGCGCGCGGTTGTGCGCGATCACCTCCTCGTGCATGGCCCACTGGGCCGCGCTCATCTCCGGCAACGCGTCAGCCTCCTCCTGCGTGCAGACGGCCTGCTTGGGCGAGATGTAGCGCCGTGGTGGCACGCGGACCCCTCGACCCACGTAGGCCGCCGCGTCGAGGAAGCACCCCGCCCCCAGGTGGGCCCCCGTGTCGACGATGGCCTTGATATAGACCGTACAGTCTTCCTCCAGCCACGCCCCGTGGATCACCGCGTCGTGCGCGACGATACACCGTGAGCCCACATGACCACCGTTCGCGTGAATCAAGACCTCGTCCTGCAGGTTGGCGTGGGGCTCGATCACAAAGGGCTCGAGCCCCGACTTCTCATCCATCCGGACGATCGCCTGCGGCGCCATGAACACGCCGGCGGACACATAGACCCCCCCCGTGAGCTCCGCACGTGCGTCCACATAGGCGCCCGCCTCCACGAAGGCGACCTGCCACACCACCCCCTCGCCCTCGTCGATGTGGTTCGTGGCCTGGGCTTCCGGCGATGACGCCGCCAGCGCCGCTCGCACCTGGCCCAGATCCCCGAAACCCAGCTCCTCGGGCGTGTGCCGGGTCGCCGTGATCCAGGGCAGCTCAGCGCGCAGAATCCCCGGCGTCGGCATCGGGGAGGCGCTCCGCGCCAGCAGGGCGGCGACGCCGCGGTGGTAGAGTGGGTGGGCGTTGGGCAGATCGGCCTTCGCCGCCAGCAGAGAGAGAGGATGTCGCCACATGGGGGCCTCCAAGAAGGGATCGGGGGGTAGGCGCGCGCTCGAAGAACAACTAGAAGGTCAAGGCGCGGCGCGGCCCCTCAAGGACCCCCGACGCACACTCCACCCCGCATTGCAGATTTCATGCCACAGTCCCTCATCGCCGCGCTGACCCTTCTCCTCGTGGGAGCGTGCAGCAGCGCCACACCCTCGCCAGATACACCCCTGCCGCACGGCTCCGAGGACACGGCCACAGCCCAGGACCCCGCCACACCCCCGCAAGACCTCGCCCCGGGGGAAGACGGCGTGCCGGACGACAGCCACGCACGAGAAACCACGGCCCCGGACGATACGCAAGAAGACCGCGCGGGGGAGGACACGGCGCAGGACGACACCGACCTGAGCGACGCGAGCGACCCCAGCCAGGACCCCGTCCACGCCCTCTGCGCCTGCCTCCTCGGCGAGGAAGCGGCCGCCGACCGGCGCTACACCCTCGCCGGACCCGAGATCACAGGGCGCCTGCCGAGCAGCATCCCTGAAGCCAGCGGCATGATCACCTCGCGGCACCACCCGGACGTGTTCTGGACGCACAACGACTCGGGTCACCGCGCTGAGCTCTACGCCCTAAGCGAAGACGGCACCCTGCTCGCGACCGTCGCCTTCCCGACCCTACGCAACCGTGACTGGGAGGACATCGCCCGCGGCCCCTGCGAGGGCGACGAAGCGAGGGACGGCTGCCTCTATATCGGCGACATCGGCGACAACCGAAGCGTCTACGAGAGCGTGCTCGTGCACCGATGGCGCGAGCTCGATCCACGGACGCTCCCACCGACACTCAGCGTGGAGGCCGACGATGTGGAGACCGCGGAGCTCGTCTTCCCGGACGGCGCGCGCGACACCGAGGCCCTCATCGTCGATCCCCAGGGGCGGCTCTGGTTCCTGACAAAGCGGCCACCGACAGGCCACTTCCGCGTCTACAGCGCCCCCTTCCGTCCCGGAGAGCGCACCACCTTGACCTTCCACCACCAGATTCCGCTGAGCCGCTCGAGCCTCGTCGGCCGCCTCAGCATGTTCACCGCGGCGGACCTGCACCCCCGCTGCAACGCCCTCATCGGACGCTACTACGGCGGCGGATTCCTCGCCCTCCTCGACCGGCTCGACCCAGACGCCATCGACGAAGCGACCCTCCACAGCATCCCCACCGGCTCCGAGCGCCAAGGCGAGGCCATCGCCTTCACCCACGACGGCTACTGGCACGTCGGCGAAGCCGACGCCGCCCCCATCTACCGCTTCCGCTGCACACCCACCCCCTGACCCACCCGCGTTGCAGCAGAACGCACCCCTGAAACAAGCCTGAAACAACCCCGCCTAAACAGCAGGGCCTTTCACTCCAGCCTCCAGCCTCCAGCCTCCAGCCTCCAGCCTCCAGCCTCCAGTCTCCAGCCTCCACTTGGCACCCTCCTTGCTACTACCGCTGCAGAGCTGCCGACCGGCTGTCCCTAGCCTCCAGCCTGCAGCCTCCAGCCTCCAGCCTCCAGAGCTGCCGGCTGGCTGTCCCTAGCCTGCTCCCCCACTCCGGAGGTACCGATGCGAGAGAACTTGCCCCTCACCGAAGCGCGCTTCCTGACCGATGGCGTCCACGAGATCGACGTCACCTGGGTCGCGCAAACCCAACAACCCTGCCGCCTGGTGGACATCCGCGAGGCCAGCGAGCTGGCGGGCCCCGAGGGCTACCTGCCGCACGCCGAGCATGTGCCGCTGGCCACCTTGGGGACCGCCGCTGAGCAGTGGGATCCTCAGGAGCCCATCGCCATCCTCTGCCGCTCGGGAGCCCGCTCCGCGTACGCGGCGGCGCTCTTGGAGCGCGCTGGCTTCGCTGCGGTCGCCTCGGTGCAAGGCGGCATCCTCGCGTGGCGCGCGCAGGGCCACCCCATCTCCTTCCAGCGCTGAGGTGACGACATGCTCCCTTCCTGGCTTCTCTCGCTGATCGGCGGCGGCCTCATCGGTGGCGCTGCGGCGCTCCTGCTGGCGACCCAAGGTCGGATCGCAGGCATCAGCGGCATCGCTGGCGGCCTCCTGGCGGGTGCACCCTCGTCGGACCGCGGCTGGCGCGTCGCCTTCCTCGGCGCCATGCTCGGCGTGGGCGCGCTGCTGGCGCTCCTGTGGCCCTCCAGCATCGGCGTCCCTGAAGCGCGCAGCCTGCCGACCCTCGTCGTCGCCGGCCTGCTGGTGGGCTTCGGGACCCGCATGGGCAACGGCTGCACCTCCGGCCACGGGGTCTGCGGTCTGAGCCGCTTCTCGCCGCGCTCCGCCGCGGCGACCGGCACCTTCATGGGCGCAGCCTTCGTCACCGTCGCGCTCGTCCACTTCCTCTTTGGAGGGACGCTATGAAAGGCTCGATCGTCACCGCCGCCCTCTCGGGCGGCCTCTTCGCGCTCGGCCTCGCCGTGGCGGGCATGACGCAGCCGGACAAGGTCATCGGCTTTCTGGACGTGTTCGGCGCCTGGGACCCGGACCTGGCCTTCGTCATGGCGGGCGCCATCGCCGTCAACGCGCCGACGTACTTCCTCATCCGCCGGCGCAGCGCGCCTTTCCTGCTGCCGAAGTGGTCGCTGCCCTCGCGCCGCGACGTCGACAAGCGCCTGGTCGCGGGCGGCGCCCTCTTCGGGGTGGGCTGGGGGCTCGGCGGCTACTGCCCCGGCCCCGCGCTGACCTCGCTGCCTTCGGCGAGCGGCGCCGTCATCACCTTCACCCTCGCCATGCTCGCGGGCATGGCCCTCTTCCAAGTGTGGGAGAGGCGCGGCGCCGCACAGCGCAGCGCCTCCGCTCACCAACCTTCACCCCTGTCGTCGACCGTCGTCGACGCATGATCCTCCGAGGTGTCCCATGACCCAGATCCAACACTTCTACGACGAGCGCACCAACACCCTGACCTACGTCGTCTACCGACCCGAGACGAAGGACGCGATCGTCGTCGACCCGGTGCTCGACTACGACCCTGCCGCCTCCAAGACCTGGACGGAGTCGGTCGACGCCGTCCTGCGCTTCCTCAAGGAGCATGGGCTGCAGCTCAAGATGATCCTCGAGACACACGCCCACGCTGACCACCTCTCCGGCGCTCCGCGCCTGAAGAAGGCGTACCCCGAAGCGGTCGTCGGTATCGGCAGGCGCATCACCGAGGTGCAGCGCCTCTTCCGCCAGATCTTCGACCTGCCCGCGGACTTCGCCACCGACGGGAGCCAGTTCGACCGCCTCTTTGAGGACGGCGAGACCTTCCACGTCGATGGGATGGAGATCCGCGTGATGTACACGCCCGGCCACACCCCCGCCTGCGCCTCCTACCTGATCGACGGCCAGTACCTCTTCACAGGGGACACCCTCTTCCAGCCGGATCAAGGCACGGGCCGCTGCGACTTCCCCGGCGGGAGCGCGGACGACCTCTACACCTCGGTCCACGAGCGCCTCTACCAGCTCCCTGATGAGATCATCGTGTACCCAGGCCACGACTACCAGCCGGAGGGCCGCGAGGTGCAGTACCAAGCCCCCCTCTCCGCCCACAAGCAGGGGAACGTCATGCTGAATCAGGCGGACACCCGGGAGGCCTTCGTGAAGCGGCGTCAGACCCGAGACGCCACCCTCAGCGCTCCCAAGCTCCTCTTCCAGTCCGTCCAGGTCAACATCGACGCCGGCCGGCTCCCCGAGCCCTCCGCGACCTCCGGCAAGCGCTACCTCAAGATCCCCATCAACGCCTTCCGCCCCGAGCCCCAAGGCGAGATGACCATCGAAGGCGTCTAGGCGACCCAACGCCCGCCCCGGGCAGCTCGGGGCGGGTGCGCCGCACCTGCGCAGCGCCGCGTCCGCTGCTCTTCCCGCACCTGCCACGCCCTTGCCACACGAGCGCGCGATGCTTGGGTCCTAGAGAACACGCGCGGCACCCCGCGGCGTCCGCGCCACGAGGCTACCGCGCGTTGCTGCCCCCACCGCCCGCCATGGACCCATGGAAGCTCCGAACTCCGTTCGTGTCTTTCGCAGCGCGTGGATTGAGCGCTACCTCTCACGTGTCCACCCCGCGCTGCCCGCCATCCTGTGGGGCCCCGTGGCCATCCTCTCGATCGCATGGGGCCACCACGCCGGCCTGTCCCCCGCGCGCAGCCTCGTGCTCGGGGTGGCCGGCTTGCTGGCCTGGACGCTCTTCGAGTACATCCTGCATCGCTGGGTCTTCCACTTCATCCCGCAGACGACTGAAGGCAAGCGCTGGTGGTACCCCGTGCACCAGATTCACCACGACGTCCAAGAGTGGGATCGCCTCGTCGCGCCACCGCTGCTCTCGCTGCCCCTCTGCGCCTTCTTCTTGACCCTCTTCTACGGGGTCTTCGGCACACCCACCCTCTGGCCCTTCTTCGGCGGCTTCGTGCTCGGCTACTTGGCCTACGACTACGTCCACCTCTACACCCACTTCGCCCGCCCGACGTCGCGCCTAGGGAAAGGCCTCCGTCGTCGACACCTCCAGCACCACCACGCCTTCCCGGACCGGTGGTACGGCGTCTCCTCGCCTCTCTGGGACTACGTCTTCCGCACCCACGTCCGCCCCGGTGAACGCCCCCAGCGGCAGGCCAAGGAGCCTTGGCCGCGGCCTCGCGCGCACGAAGAGCAGGAGCGCCACGGCTAGCCGTGGCGGCGCACCGCAGCGGCCACCGGTGACCCTGCGTCGGCCTGTCAGCGCCTCGGCTAGCCAAAGGCACGAGCGCTGCGCTAGTGTCGCCGCATGCCCCGCGGCCTCCCCGAAGGTCGCGCCTCCCCCCTCGGCTCACGGAGCGACCCCATGGCTGACCTCCTCCTCGCCATCGACCAAGGCACCACCGGCTCCACCGCCGTGCTCCTGGACCCCTCCCTAGAGGTGCTGGGCACGGCGACCGAAGACTTCCCGCAGATCTACCCCAAGCCGGGCTGGGTAGAGCACGCCCCAGAGGCGATCTGGGCCTCCGTCTGCGTGGCGATGCGCCGCCTCATCGAGAAGACCGGCGTGGACCCCCGACGCATCGCCGCCCTCGGCATCACCAACCAGCGCGAGACGACGGTGGTCTGGGACCGCGCGAGCGGAGCGCCCATCGCGAACGCCATCGTGTGGCAGTGCCGCCGCACCCGCGACGCCTGCCAGGCCCTGCGCGAGGCCGGCCACGAGGCGACCATCCGTGAGCGCACCGGCCTGGTGCTCGACCCCTACTTCTCCGCCACCAAGATCGCCTGGCTCTTGGACAACGTCCCCAACGCGCGCGCGCGCGCCGAGGCCGGCGCCCTGGCCTTCGGCACCATCGACACCTACCTGACCTGGCGACTCACCGGAGGCGCGGCGCACGTCACGGACATCTCCAACGCGAGCAGGACCTCGCTCATGGACCTGCGCAGCGGCGCCTGGGACGACGAGCTCGCGACCCTCTTTCGCGTCCCCCAGACCCTCCTGCCCCGCATCGTCGGCAACGCGGAGATCGTAGGCGAGACCCGCGGCCTGGACTTCTTGCCCGACGGCATCCCGATCGCCGGCATGGCGGGAGACCAGCAGGCAGCCCTCTTCGGTCAAGCCTGCTTCGCGCCCGCCCAAGCCAAGTGCACCTACGGCACGGGCGCCTTCCTCCTCATGAACACCGGCACCACCCCTGTGCGCTCCGAGCACGGCCTCCTGACCACCGCGGCGTGGCGGCTCCAAGGGGAGACGACCTACGCCCTCGAGGGCTCCGCCTTCGTCGCCGGCGCGGTCGTCCAGTGGCTGCGGGACGAGCTGCACTTCTTCACCCGCTCCGAGGACATCAGCGCCATGGCGGCCAGCGTCCCGGACAGCGCTGGCGTCGTGCTCGTGCCCGCCTTCACCGGGCTCGGCGCTCCCCACTGGAACCCCGACGCGCGCGGCGTGCTCTGGGGCCTGACCCGCGGCACACAGCGCGCACACATCGCCCGCGCCGCGCTCGAGGGTATCGCCTTCCAGTGCTACGACATCCTGCGGGCGATGGAGCAAGACCTCGGCCACCCGCTGCAGATCGTGCGGGTGGACGGAGGCGCGTCTCGCAACGACCTCCTGATGGGCTTCCAAGCCGGCCTCCTCAATGTCCCCCTCAGCAGACCGACGATGACCGAGACCACCGCCCTCGGTGCTGCGCTGCTCGCCGGCCTGGGCGTCGGCCTCTACGACAGCTTGGACGCCATCGAGGCCCGCTGGCGCGAAGACGCACGCTTCTTGCCTACCATGACCCCCGACGCCCGCGGCGCCCACCTCGCCCGCTGGGCTGAGGGGCTGCGACGGGTCTGAACCCACCCCACACGCCCCGTCTTCCGGCCACAGATCCATGCACCAGCACGCCCACCACACAACACACACGGCGCCGCACGCTGGCTCCAGCGAAGCGGAGCGCCAGGCGCGGCGCGCGATCGCGATCAGCTTTGGGGTGGCGCTCTTGGTCTTGGTGGGCAAGGTGGGCGCGGCGTGGATCACCGGCAGCAAGGCGCTGCTCTCCGATGCGCTGGAGTCGGTCATCCACATCGCCGCTACGGGCATCGCGGCGTTCAGCGTGTGGTACGCCCAGCTCCCTCCCGACCGCTCCCACCCCTACGGCCGCGAGCGGATTGTGTTCTTCTCCGCCGGCATGGAGGGTACACTCATCTCGCTCGCCGCGCTCTCCATCCTCTACCTCGCGATCGTCGACATCCTGCGCGGCCCGCAGGTCGAGCAGCTCGGCACGGGCCTCGTGATCACGGCGGCGATGGGCGCGATCAACCTCGCGCTGGCCACCTACCTGATCCGGGTGGGTCGGCGCAGCGGCTCGTTGGCGGTGGAGGCGAACGGACACCACACGATGACGGACGTGTGGACGAGCGGGGCCGTGTTGGTAGGCGTCGCGATCGTCTGGGCGACGGACCTCGTGATCCTCGATCCTCTCGTCGCGATCGCGGCAGGCCTGCACATCCTCCACACAGGCTGGCGCCTGATTCGGGAGAGCGCGCGCGGCCTGCTGGGCGCGGCCGACCCGAAGAAGGCCGAAGCGCTGCGTCGCGCCCTGGACGAGGCACGCACCCAAGGCCTGATCAGCGACTACCACGCGCTGCGCTTTCGCACAGAGGGCCACACCCTCTGGGCCGAGGTCCACCTCCTGATGAGCGGCCAGCTCACGCTCCACGCGGCCCACGAGCGCGCCACCGCCGTAGAGCGCATGATGCGCGCCGCCCTACCCGACGCCCCCCTCCGCGTGACCTCGCACATGGAACCCCGCGCCCACCACGAAGCCCACCCCGACGGGCACGTGGAGGCGGGGGATCTGGCGTAGAGGGGGGGAGGGGCGCCCGCTTGTGCGGGGCCTGGACGTTGACGTCATGCGTCCGCTCTCCGCGGGTTGGGAAACCAGCGCCCAAAGAATCTTCCGCAATCTGTGGGTCGCGACCGACGATGAAGCCCACCCCGACGGGCACGTGGAGGCGGGAAGTTAGCGTCGGAAGCACGAAGGGTGTGCTCTCTCGCGTTGCAAAACGGCGGATGACGCGCTTAGCGTGCAGGGAGCCGCCGCCAAGTTGCCCTCCCTTCGGCGCTGGCGGCCGACAGCCAAGCAGTGTTGCCCAGGAGGAGCCGTGATCTGGACGCTTTACGTCGAGCTAAACTTCGGATTGTACGCGGAGGAGCCGTGGAGGGCCGCCCTGGAAGTGGAAGCCAGCTCGACCCTGGAGGACCTCCACAACGCCATTCAAGCTGCCGTTGGCTTTGATAACGATCACCTCTACGCCTTCTTCACCGCCCGCACGCCAACCAGCTCCCAGCGTACGTGGCTAAGCGACCCAGAGGATGACAGCGGCTTGGATGCTCCCTTGGAAACCATCTTTCCCTTGGAGCCGCGGAAGACGCTCTACTACGAGTTTGACTTTGGGGATCGCTGGCTCTTCAAAATCACGAGAGCCCGCACCCGCCCCTTCGCCCCAACGCCGGGCGTCACCTATCCGAGGGTCGTGCGCTCCAGCGGCAACCCTCCACAACAATACAGGTATTACGACTAGGCACCGGAGCGCGTGCTGGAAGGAGGGTACGCGAGCGGGCGCATCCCTGGATCGGACGCGTGTAGGAGGATGCTGATGGCGCGAGGCGCTGCGCTTGGCCCCGGCAGTTCCCGACGCACGCAAGAGGCGCGACCCTTGTTCTTCCGCCGGGCGCGCACTAGGCCAATGAATCCATGATCCGCTGCCGAGTGCGGGGAGGGGAGGGCGATGGACTGGACACTCCACCTGGATGAGACCGGGGACTTCTCGGGGCAGGAAGACGTGGTCGTCCTGGGCGTCTTGGTCCAAGACACGCTAGGGATGCGCGCCGAAGCCATGGTGCGCGCGGCGCTGGGAGCTCACTACCCCTGGCTGAACTGGCCCCCGCACCAGCGCATCCTGCGGCATGCGGGCGCGCAGCTCACCCGCGTCAAGACGAACCCGTCGGCTGCCGAGGGTCACGTCCTGGGGGAGCTCTTGTTGGCCTACCTTCGGCAGCTCGGCGACGAGCGCCCCCAAGGATGGGACGTTGCCGTGGAGAGCTGGCGCGAGAACCAAGAGCCCCGATGGGAGGTGCTCAAGACGCTCCGGCGCAGCTTCCATAGCGGCGGCCACGCGACCTCATACATCGACATTGAGCGCCGCCTCGAAGAGCACTGGAGGTCTTTCCTCAGGGACGTCGCGACGGCGTTGGGTGAGGCTTGCCTCGAAGGCATGGTGGTCCTCGCTGGGGCGCAGGCGCCTCGGCCCGCGGTGCCCTCAGACCAGGGTGACCCCTACCTCGCGTTGCTCGTCCATGCCGTGAGGCGCGCCGTCTCGGTGCTCCTCGCGCAGGGAGGTCCTCCAGCGCGCCTCTCGGTGTCGCCTCTGCAGCGGCGCGTGCGGCACCCGGTGCTCGGGACGGAGGCCCACATGGACCAAGGGATCCTGCGCTCGGTGATCCACGAGGCCGTCGGCCCGACAGGAGTCGCTCGACACCGCGAATGCGAGGTTGTGTTGCAGCCGGGCGCCCTCTTTGGGTTCCATCAGCAGGGTCTGCCGCTGGGCTACGTCTTGGCGGACCTGCTCGCTCCTGCCGCAAAGAGCTGCGCGAGACGGCCCAAGAGCCCTTGGCTGGACGTCTCGGCTGGCTTTCGGCTGGGCACCGGCTTCTCCCTGGACGACACAGAGCATGGTCTCCCCCTGCTGGCCGCGACCGGGGGGGCGGCGAGCCCGATGTACTGGTTGGACAAACACCCACGGCTGCAGCGGCTGGGCGCCGGCTGGGCTGTAGAGCAAGCGTCCCGCTGGGATGCCTTCATGGCAGGCAAGGAGGACCCATGATCGAGCGCGACTGGGCTGCCACCGATCCGAACGACCTGGATGGCTGGGAACTCTTCTGCTGGTGGTGCGACCATCTCGTCAAGGAGCCAAGGTCCAGCAGCGTCTCGAAAGGCTGGGCGAAGAGAGGCGAAGCGGGTGCCTTCCAGTGGCTCTTCAAGCAGGCCTTTCACGTAGCGAAGTTCCTCGGAAAGTCCACAGGCGAGCGCGGCTTCGATGCCTGCGTCGAAGACCGAGCCTACAGTGCGGCTGCCAGCCTTACTGAGCAGGTGCAACGAAAGCGGTGGCGCCCCCCCTATGTCCATGACGAAGTGGGCCTGAGGTCCTTCGTGAGGACAAAGCTGCGCTACGTGATGTTGGATGACGCCAGACGTTGGCGCTCCAACGATCCTGAGTCCATGGCCAAGGTCACGCTCAGCCAAGCCCGTGAAGACGCAGGCACGCTCGGGTCGCTCTCGGAGGGCGTGGGGCACGTGGCGCGTGGACCCGTGGACATCAACGAGCTCGGCGGGGGGGAAGAGACCTCGCTCGCCAAGCGCGGCGCCGAGACGCCGGAGGATGTCCGAGCGAGGTACCTCTATCCACTGGTCGAGGATTGTGTGAATGCCCAAGAGCGCGCAGACGCACGCAGGAACGTCAAGCGCGGCCTGAACGAGCTGGGGGATCTGCGGCAGGAAGAGCGCACCATGGAGGACCTGATCGAAGAAGAGCTCCGCGACAAGGGCGCTAATCCCACCGACCCAGCCGAACGACGCCAGGCCCGTGCGCGCGTGAACAAGCGCCATAGCCGCGCGCGCGAAGCGCTCGCCGCATGGCTCGTCCGCTGGCAATGCGACGCGACGGGGGTAGAGGTCGAACGCCGCAAGATGATCGCCACCCACGTACCCGAGTTCTTCCACCTGCGCGCACCACCTCGTGCTGACGGAAGCCCCGCTGAGGGAGAGGACGACAACGGCGCGTAAGCGATGCCACGCACGCCTCGTCGGAGCCCGGCCAGCACATCGTGTCCGTGTCCCCTGCCCTCCTCCACCACACCGCCCTTCCACTACGCTTCCATCGAGCCTATCCCAAGTGTCAGCAATCCCAACAAGCGCTCGTTCTCAGGGTGTAAGCCGCAGCCAGGGGCATAGAGCCCCACAGCGCCTGTGGCCAACCTCACGGAGATGACCCCATGTCAGCACGGGACTACCACCGCGCCCTCGTCGCGCGGCTTCACGCCGCCGCCAGCGCCCATCACGAAAGCACCCTTCCGGATCTGCCGACCCGTGGCCACGCGCTCGGCCTCTCGCCTGCCCCTCCACCGCGACCGGCAGAGATCATCCCTGCTGCCAGAGACTTTGACGAAAGCGACGTCGCCTGGGATCTCCAACTCGCCCTGGGACATGACCCCTGGGGCGTCAAGGCTCAGCTCCTCGATGCGACCCGTCGGTGGGTGCGCGTGTTCTGGAAGTATACGGCGTCAGTCACCGTGCTGGGGGACCACGTTACCCCTCCCGAGCAGGGCACCCATCGCATCGTCCTCGACGCCGATTGTGGTGAATCAACGGTGATTCTCGCCGCAGACGATGGCTCGATCTACGTGTTGGATGTAGAAGGCTCCAAGGTCCGCGAGATGCTGCTGGCTCCTCCTCAGCTGAGAATCACGATGCCTGTGAGGCACCTGCCAGAGCCTCCTTGGGATCTGTGGGGCGCAAGCGCGATAGACCCCTGCATCTCAGAAGAGCTGGCACACCTGGCGGGAGAAGGATCGGACATAGCCGCGATGATGGCTGCAGGCATGATCACGGTCCACGAGCACCGTGATCTGGAGCCGCCGCTTATACGCATGGCCCAGCTCGTTGCAGGAAGACCGACCGAGAGAAGCTGCGACGGATGGCTCCGTTCCCTACCCGCAGAGGCAGTGCAAGTCTTCGAGGAAGACGCGAGCCAGGGGGCCCGTGCGTTCGGCGAGGGCTTGTTGCTTGAAGCTCGGGACTTGGGCTGGTCCTCGCCCGCGGATGTTCCCCTAGCCCTTCGGATAGAGCGCGACCGCTGGGAGCTCGTGCGCGAGGCGCTCCGTGATCTCAACGCGGGGTCGTCTCTAGAGAGCGTTCTCGCTGCAGTGGACGAGGAGCTTGCGGGCCAATTCTTCCGATCGACGGACGCGGGCGCCGCCGCGGACGACGACCGGCTGATCATGGCGGCGGCGCTCCGTACTGACGGCTGGTGGACGGCCTCAGGTGGCGCGGCGTGTCTGCCGCTGGAAGCGGAGCTCGAGGATGAGGAACCTGAGCTGGACGAGCGCGAGCCATGAACTGGCCTAGCGTCGATCTTGCCCTCGAGCAGAGGATGAAGTGCCCGCGCGCCACCTATCTGCTGGGAATCGGACCATGGGCCTGGCCTCTCGCCTCCTCCTCGCTCTTCCCTAGCGCTTGTGAGCTGACCAGCCGACAAGAAGCTCCGCTGCCGGCTGTGGGTACGGCGTTGCTGGTGACCCTGGATCGCAACGCGGCTGGCCAAGGAAGCACAGGGACCTTGTGGCGGATCAACGCGCGGCCGGCACCGCGGCAAGCCCAGCTGACGGAGCTGGAAGCCTCTGCGCGGGACGCCCATGACCGAGCCCGCGCCGCTCTGCTCCCCGCGCTCCCTGTGCTCTGGGGCGCTGTACGGAAGGAGCACCTGCCCCAGTGTGAGATCGAATGGCTTGAGACCGTGGACCTCACGACGGGCGTATCCCGGAAGCCGCTGCCGATCCCGCCCATCACAGGCCCCTCGCTAGCGGCTGCGACCGCGCTGGCGCTCGCCTCCCATCTCCTTGAAGTCCCCGTGGACACCCACGTGGTCGTGAGCGCGGATCTGGACCTGGAGGGTAGGCTGATCGCCGTGGAAGGGGTCGCGGAGAAGGCGGCGCTGGTCCAGCGCCTGGTGCCCGGAGCGCGCTTCATCACGGCCGCCTCCGACCCGAACGTGGGCCAGCCCCCACCCGCGCTGCCCACCACCGTAGAGACCGCGAACTCCTTGAAGGTTCTGGTGGGGCGCGCCTTCCCTGACGTGCATGCCCTGGTCAAGGCGCGGCTGAAGACACGTGGCCCTCAGAACCTGCTCCGAGAGATGGAGCACAACATCCTGGTCAAGCAAGACTGCGGCCTCGGCTGGGCGCCCTTCCGCGATGCCTGCGCCACAGCCGCGGGCCTCCTCTCCTCGGAGGAAGCGGGAGGCCCTGAGAGCCAATCAGCCACCCTCTTGGGTTGGCTAGGCCGCATCGCCGACCGTCACCTGGGAGGCCGTCAGCCACTCGGCGACACACCCTGGGCCGCGCTGGAGAGCCTCCCCATGGACCGGCTCCTCCACTACTACGCGCACCTCGCGCAGCACAGCGCGGACACGGGAGACCCTGCACCCTCAGCGCTGGAGCCCTGCGACAAGCTGCTCCTCGCGACGCCCCGCACGGCTTGGCTGCAGGACCACCGCAGGATCGCCGGCGCTCTCTCGCGAGCACGCGCCGTGACCGGCCCCTTGGCCGATGAGATGCGCGCCCAGCGCCTGCTCGCCGAAGAGACCTGGGACGCGGGGTGTCTGGACCAGCTCTCCTTTCCCTTGAGCGCGTGGCTGCGACTCGCGGGCGCGTGCAACGACGTCGAATCCTTTGGCGCGGCCTTGCGCTTCCGGCAGGAGACCGGCGCCCTACACTCCCCCGATGGCACCCGCTTCTTGGACCTCGCGCAAGGCCTGTCGGCCGCGCTCCTCGAGCGTCCTGACGACATCCCGAACACCGTGTTCCGCCCGCAGCACGGCAAGACGCAGCTCAAGGCCGGCGAGCTGCGGCTCGTGCTCATGAGCGCCATGGCTGGCATACCCAACCTCGATCCCGCCCTCTGCTTCGCCGCATTGATCGACAACCACAAGGCGTTGTTGGACCGTGCCGACGCCCCCCGCTTGGATCTGCGCGTCAGCCTGCGGAACATCCTGCTCGCGATCCTCGACCACATCGCGTGCGGCGTCGAGCTCCCACGATTCGCCGACGTGACGGCTGGTGTTGTTCAGGCCTACGTGCAGGCGGAACAGGGTACGCCTGGGCCGGGCTCCGACGCCGCCACCGCAACGCGCTGGATCGAGCGCCCGCCCTCCGTGGCCGAGGTCCTCGACCTCTTCCTGGTGGTCGAGGCGGAGCCGATGCGGCGCGTGCGGGCGGTCGAAGAGAAGGCTGGCCACGGGAGCGACCGGGAGTTCGCCGACGCCCTGCGCAGGAGGTACCCCTACTGATGGGCGGCCTGGTCAATCTCACCAACCACCCCCTCGAGACCTGGCCCGCGACCCAACGCGAGCGCGCGCTGGCCCAGTGGGGCGCGGTCCTGGAGCTGTCCGCCGGAGCGACGCTCGTGGACATCGCGTCCGATGAGGAGGCCGTGGTGCGCCAGGCGCAAGCGTTGGTAGACGAGTCACGCCGCCGCGGCGCGACCGCTGCGCTCGTCGCGGGCGAGCTGCGCCTCACCCTCGCGCTGGTAGCGCTCTTGCAGGCCGCGGGCGTGGCGTGCGTGACCACGGTGTCGGAGCGGCACGTCGAGGAGACGCCGCAGCCGGACGGGACGATGCGCACCCTCCGCACCTACCGCTTCGCCGGCTTCCGCAGGGTTCCGGACCTCGCTCCGCTGCTGAGGCGGTCCGTGCCCTAGGCGAGGTTCGGATCCTCGTCGGCGTCGCGTTTTTCCTACTCTCCGGCCCTAAAGACCAGGTACGCGGCTCCGGTCCCCCCAAAGCGATTCGACTCATCGCGCTCTAGCACGAAGCCGACATTTTCCAAGTGCTGGCTTAGGGAGTCGAGCTCCCAGTAGCGCGTTAGGAAGCGCTCGCTGTAGGTCTGCACCTGCCCAGCTGCGTCAAGCACCTGCAGTTCTTCCGCGTACGCATAGAGGTCGTCACCCACAGGCTTCAGCTCGACGCGGCGCCGAAAACCGTGTTCGTCGAGAGAGGGTACGGGCTGTTGGTAGAGAACGCGCCTGGGCACATCGATAAGCAGACACCCCCCCGGCTTAAGCGCGCCGTGGATCGACCTGAACGCCCCTGTGAGCGCGTCCTCGTCCAGCAGATAGGCCACGACGGTAAACACGCAAATCGCCACATCGAAGGTGCGGCCACCCGCATGGTAGGCTTGCATGCTAACGGGGCATGTACTCAAACGCTTCCGGTCAACCCCCTGATCGCGCGCCTTGTCATCCAACACAGCCAACATCTCTCGACAGGGCTCAACGGCCGTCACGTCGTAGCCTTGTTGGACCAGAGGGAGCGCCAACCGGCCGGTGCCGGCACCAAAGTCCACGACAGATGCTGGTGGCGGGTGGATCTCCCGGATGAGCTCCAGGGTCTGGTTGGTCAACTGCGTGTAAATCGCTCCGTAGGTCACCTCGTACGCACGGTCGTACCATCGCGCGGTCTGAGCGTGCGGCGCGCCATCTAGAGGCATAGCGTGGACCTCCGAGGGAAGTACCCAATGACGCGATCTCGCATAATCGCGTTTCCGACCACCCCGTCTGCGCCGATGTACCCTATCAGCATGGCCAACAGGGGCGGCAGAGCACCGCACTGAAGTTCGAAGTCTTGGCCGCCGATCCGAAAGTCACCTAGGAAGGTCTCCACCTGGAACCTCCCGACCCCCGGATAGAAGTCTTGCCGTGTCCCTGCGGGGCGGTCCCTCGGCACGCGCTGATCGGGCACATAGGTCATCATCGACCCGGTGTCGAACACCAACCGAAGGTCGTGTCCCATGGTACGCACGGCCACGTAGGGGACGCCGGAGGTGTCCAGACCCCACATCGCGACCGCGGCGCCCTCATGCGCCAGTACGTCCTCTGAGATCGTTACGGTAGCGGCCGAGAGATCGAAGAAATGATCAAAGCGCCCCAAGACGTCACCGCCAAGCAGCCCTTGCAGAGGGACACCTACCAAGTCGCTGATGGTTTCCGCATCCAGCCCTGCACACGCACGCGGGATGTCGAACCCAACGCCAGCGATCTCAATCCGCGGATCGTCTCCGAAACTTAAAGGAGATCCCGTGTCCAAGAGCCACTTGCCACCAGCGAGGTTGAGGAACAGGTGGTCTCGCTCCATCGTCAACCCATAAGTCGCCATGAATTCCTCCTAGCGTAGGCCCCATCTGCTGAGGCAAGCGAGTCATCTGCCTTGCACCAGAGGCCGGGAATTCATGTTGTAGCCTCCGGCAAGGGGTGACCTGGGCGATTTTGGCGCAGTCGAGTCACGGACCTGCACACCGGCACGTATCCCGCCGTCCGCACACCTCCACGAAGGCCGGTTGCGTCGCGCTTGCCCGCACAGCTTGCGGCGTGGTACGCTGCGCCCTCGGGTCGCAATGCGAGGGTTCTGGACCTTTTCTATCCCGGCTGAGGCGTACATGACACCTAGCACCTACCCGCTCTCGGATCGCTTCGCTGAGGCTTTCACCTTCGCGCACGAACGCCACGCTGCCCATGACCACTACCGCAAGGGGACGTCGATTCCCTATATCGCTCACTTGATGGGCGTGGCGGCGATCGTGCTGGAGCATGGGGGTGATGAGGTTGAGGCCGTCGCTGGCCTACTGCATGACATTGTGGAAGACACCGAGACGACGCTGGCGGAGGTGCGAGAGCGCTTCGGCGAGCCTGTCGCGCGCATCGTCGACGTATGTACGGACGCTAATGGTCCCGGCGAGAAGCCACCATGGCGGCCACGCAAGGAGCGCTACGTGGCGAGGGTGGCCAGCGCGCCCCTCGCGGCGCGCCGCGTCATCGCCGCCGACAAGCTGCACAACGCGCTGGCGATCATCGCGGACCATGAGACGGGGGGCGATCGCCTGTGGGAACGGTTCAACGCACCTCCACGCGACACCGCGTGGTACTACGGCGCTGTCCGGGACGCCCTCGCCCAGCCGGCAGACCTCCCGGCGCCGCTCCTCCACCAGCTCGACGCCGCGGTGGCCGACCTGACCTCTCGCGCTGGTGCGTCATGAGGGTAGACTTTTCCAGGGGTTGGTGGTGGATTCAGAGGCAAGAGCTTTGTAGGACGCGCGACGGGCTTTGGGGGTCGTGCCAGCGAGACCATGCGCCCCCCATCGTGTCGCGCAACGAGCCGACGCGTCCGTCAACAACACACGCTTGTGGGTAGAGGATCCTGAATGGCAACCGCACCAGCATACTCGGATCTCCCGAAGCCCCGAAGACGGGCAACCCTGGGGGGCGGAGAAGAGCGCGAAGTGACCGTGCAGCTAGAGGTGGTCACCCCCATCCTGGGGGGCAGCTACCAGACCCGCACCATTGACGATGTCGACGTGATTCGAGTTCCCTCGGTGCGCGGGCACCTGCGCTTTTGGTGGCGGGCCCTGTACGCCCCGCAGTATATGGACGGCGACGCACTGCACCAACGCGAGGGCGTCCTCTGGGGTCGCGCGGCGACCGACAGTGGTGGACGCTCGGCGGTGGAGCTCCGCATCAGCGTCGAGCACGTCGGGGGCACGGACGACAGCAACATCCGGCTGTATCCCGGGCAAGGCCAGCAGGCGACGCCGGGCGCCTATGCGCTTTGGCCCGCGCGAGCGGAGCGCAGAAATAACATACCGCCGGCACCTCGTCGCCAACCAGGCACGCAGTTCCGGCTCACGGCGAAGGTGGCTGGCAACGAGGAAGACGAGGCCGAGGTCAGGAACGCCCTGCGAGCTTGGATTCTATTCGGCGGCTACGGCGGGCGCACGCGCCGCGGGCTCGGGAGTCTCAAGGTGATCGGTGACGCGAATGGGTGGCTGCCGACCGCCGCTACTCGCGCGGCGCTCACGAGCTTGTTCGGCCGCGACATCTTCGCCGCCCCCACAAGGACGCCCTGCGATGTGCCCTGGTTCGGAGGGGCGGCCATCCACGTCGGGAGGACTGTTCAGGACGCGCAGGAGGCGTGGACGACCGCGCTCGGCTGGTTGCAGGAGTTTCGCCAGGGCATCGATGGCGGACAGGGCAACCGTGCACGCGAACCCGGGACGGAACCGCTGCCAAATCGGTATTCGATATCGAACTGGCCGGAAGCAGACAAGGTTCGTCGGCTCTCCGAAGCGAACCAGCGGCTTCCCTGGGCGCATAAGCCAGTGCACAACGGAACGCCTGCGTGGCCTCGAGCAGGATTCGGGTTGCCGATCATTGGGCAGTTTCAGAACAGGAGTCGCTACGAGCATCGTTTCTGGAACGAACTTCCAGCGACCCACCCCAACTATGGAATCGAGCCCGGCCCCTTCGAACTGCGCTGGCGTGCGGGTAACATCGAACATGATCGTCTCGCGAGCCCACTCATCGTGAAGGCGCTGCCGCTCGCCGATGGCACCTTCGCTCCGTGCGCGCTGTGGTTGGACAGAAGCCTCCCGGCAGGTGCGCAGGTTGGCCTCGCACGACCCAAACACGGCCGACCCAACGAGAAGGAGGTCGATCCGAAAACCGTTGCGCCCTTTGATCGCCTCGTCGCCGGGGGCGATACCCCAAAGTTCGCGGCGCTCGCGAACAAGTCGAGCCTTCGCGAAGCGTTCCTTGATTGGCTCCTCGCCAGGTACAGTACGACCGTGGTGGCCCCATGACCGCGCATCTGCTCCTCATCACGCTCGGTCCGGTGCAGGACTTCATCGCGCAGGCACGACGGACGCGCGATCTCTGGTACGGCAGCCACCTGCTCTCGGAGCTGGGGCGCGCGGCAGCACGCGCGCTCATCGATGGCCGCGCGAAGCTCGTGTTCCCATCGCTCGCTGCCGGCGACGCCCAGCTCGCCCCGTGTTTCGCCCCGCTGCGGAACGACAACACGCCGCCGCAGAACATCGCGAACAAGCTGCTCGCCGAGGTGCCCGAGGGCGTCGACCCGCAGCTGCTCGCCCAAGCTGCGCGCAAAGCCGTCATCAGTTTCTGGCATGACCAAGTCGCGGCCCCGGTGAAGACGAAGTGCTCGGGCCTCCTCGCGCAGAACATCGACGCGGTGTGGAACGAGCAGATCAGCAGCTTCCTCGAGTTCTCCGCGAGCTGGCTGCCCCTCGGCGAATACGCAGCCACGCGCCGGCAGCTCGAGCAGGCCATCGCAGGCCGCAAGCTCCTGCGCGACTTCAACCCTTGGCTTCAAGGGCGGGGCAACGTACCGAAGTCGAGTCTGGACGGCGCGAGAGAATCGGTGCTCCAGCCACCCAAGCAACGCGACCGCACTTTGGTGCGCCGCTATCGCATCGCAGAAGGCGAACAACTGGATGCCGTGGGGCTCGTGAAGCGTGCCGGAGGGGACCCGGACCAGTTCATGCCTGTGGTCAACGTTGCGTTAGCCGTATGGCTTGCCCGGGCGGACCAGGTGGCAGCGACCCACCTAGATGCGCTCCGCGGGGCGTGCAGCGCAGCAGGTGTCTCACGCGTGACGCGCCCTGACCTCCCGTGCGCTCAGCCCTTCGGCTTCGACGCCAGCGTCTTGCTGCCGACACGCTGGCGCCCGGTCTTCGAGGAGCAAGGGCTCCAGGGTGACCCGGAGGCGTGGGGGCGTCAGCATGTCAGGCCAATCTTCAGAAAGCTCGACGATCCCTATCCCTACGTCGTCTGCCTCGTTGCCGATGGCGATCGTATGGGGCGCGCGATCGACAGCATGGATACGGCAGCTTCGCACCGCGCCTTCTCAAAGGCGCTCGCAGGATTTGCCGACGCGGCCCGCAGAATCGTCGAGCAAGAACATCGCGGCGCGCTCGTCTACGCCGGCGGCGACGATGTGCTCGCGTTCCTCTCGTTGCCCGAGGCGCTCGCCTGCGCCGATGCGTTGCGCGCGGCCTTCGAGAACGCGATGGCCGGGGCGTGCGGCGCGCTCCCAGCCGACCAGCGCCCGACCTTGTCGGTGGGCCTCGGCGTCGGCCATGTCCTCGAAAGCATGGGCGATCTGCTCTCGCTCGGGCGTCAAGCCGAACGCGAGGCGAAGCGAGACCGCAACGCGCTCGCAGTGCTCGTGGACAAGCGCTCTGGTGGAACGCGCGCGTGGCGGGCGCAGTGGAACACCGCCCCGGTCCGCGTCCTAACCGAGGCAACAGCGCTGCTGCGAGACCGTATCCCCTCCCGCAAAGTCTACGAGATCGCGAGCATCCTCAGCCGCCTCCCCATGAGCGCAGACGAGGCCGAGGACGAAGGCTGGGCCCTCGTCCTCGCGCTTGAGGTCAAGCGTGCGCTCTCGCGCGTTGAGGGCGATGGCCTGCGTCCCGAAGACGTGGGGCTGTGTCTCGACGCCCATCGGGATTACGCTGCCATGCGTGGGCAGATCGATGCGTGGGTCGCGCGCATGCTCATCGCGCGGACATTCGATCGCGCTGCCATCCGGGAACGCCGGAGCCAGGAGGCCCCAGCATGACGACAACCACGAAACACCTCGTGCTCGTCCCTCGCGACGGCTTCTTCGCCAAGGATGGCCGGGGCTGGCACACAAGCGCGTCAGGGCGCGCTCACAGCCTCGACTGGCCTTGGCCATCGACAGTGCTCGGGGCGCTGCGCTCGCTGTGGGGGCGCGGCGAGGAGACCCGAACCAAGACCACTTTCACGCCGGACGACTGGCGAAGCCGCACGCAGCCTATCCGGCTTGGGCGAACCCTGGTGCTTCGTCGGCAACACGGAGCTGCTTGGCGGGTCGAACACACGACCTGGCCTGTACCTCTCGATGCGCTCTGGCTCGAAGGTCGCGCCGCTGTGCATCGCCTCGATCCGGTACAGCCCATCGCACCGACGCTAGGCTACGACGACGACGACGCCCGAGAGGCGCTGTGGCGCCCTGTCCCCGAAGACGCGCAGAAGCCCCTCGTGAGTCCTCGATGGTGGAGCAGGGAGGACTTCGTCTCGTGGCTCTCCGGCCAGACCGTGAGCCTGCGCGAGGAGGCGCTTGGGACAACGAAACGCGTTCAGGTCCACGTCGGCATCCGGCCCGAGGAGCTCACCTCCGACGACGGTGTTCTCTTCTCCCACGACGTCGTCGAGACCCTCGACCCTGATGGGGAGTGGGCACTCGGTGTCGAGGTCGCGTTGCCTGCTGGCGATCTTCCCCATGTCGCGCCCTTGGGCGCTGACGCACGGCTGTCGCGCGTCGAGGCGCTCCCGTCGACGCTCTTCGAGCCTCCGGCCTCCGTCCTTGAGGCGTTCCGCGCATCCAGCACCGGGCTGCGGCTCGTAGCGGTTTCACCCCTCTGCTTCGAGAAGGGATGGCTCCCCGATGGGTTCACGAGCACGAAGGGCGAGTATCGCGGTCAACTCGCCGGCCTGGACGTCATCCTCCGGGCGGCGTTCGTACCTCGGCCATACCATGTATCGGGCTGGAACATGGCGAAAGGTGAGCCGAAGCCGACCGCACGCATGGTGCCTCCAGGCGCCGTCTACTTCTTCGAACGCGCCGACGGGCTACCCTTCGGCGACGCACAGGCCGGGTCGCTATGGCTCGCAGCGCTCGGCACGCGCACCGACGAAGGCTTCGGCCGTGTCGTCCCCGGTATCTGGCGCCCTTCAAGGAACACCCCATGAACACAAGACCCTTCCTCCTGCACGCGCTGTCGCCTCTTCACGCTGGTACCGGGCACACACCAGACATCATCGACCTGCCAACGGCGCGCATGAAGGCGACAGGTATCCCCTTCCTGCCGGGCTCGTCGATCAAGGGCGTACTGCGCGACGCACGTCGCGCGATCGACCGCGAGAAGACCGAGGCGGTGTTCGGTCCCTCAGACGATCCCGCCGCGCACGCTGGTGCGCTGGTCGTCGGTGATGCCCGCCTGCTCGCGCTGCCGGTGCGGAGCTTCCGGGGCACCTTCGCCTGGGTCACGTCGCCGCTCCTGCTGACGCTCACCAAGCGGGACATTCAAGAGCCGAACCTCGCCATTCCGGCCATCAACGGACGCGGAGCTCGCTTGGCTCTGAACAGTGCATGTCTGCATCAGGGAAAGCTCTACCTTGAAGACCTCGACCTGACCGCGGCCGATGCCCCGGAGGCTAGCGCCTGGGCGCAGCGCCTCGCACCGCTGGTCTCTCCTGGAGAGGACATCTTCACCAAGCGCTTTGTGATCGTCGATGACGACACGATGACATTCCTCTGGGAGACGGCCACGCAGGTGGACGCGCGTGTGCGCCTGGATGGGCAAACACGCACGGTCGCCTCGGGAGCGCTGTGGCTCGAGGAGAGCCTCCCCCCTGAGACCCTGCTCATCGGGATCCTGGCGGCAGACCGGAGCCGCCGCCGCGACGTCGTCATGCCGCCTGACGATGTTCTGAAGTTCGCGCTCTCCGATGAAGAGATACACCAGTTCGGCGGCAAAGCGACCACCGGGCGGGGGCGGTGCCGGATCGTCCCTATCCACCCCGTAGGAGGCGAGCATGCCAACCCGTGATCAAGCGCGCGCTTTGCACGCCTACAGAGCGGTCGCCCAGGTTGGGGCTGATCAGCAGGGAGACTACAAGATCGCCGTCAATGACCTTGGCGCCAATATCCTCCGAAGCGGCCTCTGCGCGGCCATCGCATCGGTCCAACGCCTTGGCCAACGTGGTTACGTCCTCCTTGGGCATCTCGCGTCGGCGGATGTCCCTGGTCTCGATGGCGCTACAGCGCAAGACCTCGCCCAGCGCGTCTACGAGCTGGATGCCGACAGCTACATGCTGGCCACGCGCGAGCTGCTGCAGGTCACGACCTGGCTCAAACGCGCCGTGCAGGCGACCTTCAATGGGGAGTAAGGATGCGGCAGGTCTTGAGAGAATCGGTTGGCCTCGAGGTCCCAGACCACCTCGGCCTCGCCTACGACGGGTGGGCTCCCACCGAAGTCGGCGATGGCAAGGTCAGCGACGTCGAGCTACGCACTTGGCTCAACAGGGTCGCTAAACTCGGTGTGTCACCCGACTACGCGCGCAGCTTCGAGCGCTGGAAGGCGAGCTTCTCGAACGCGGGAGATCGCCTCGCCGAACTGACCCTCGCGAGCCGCTTGCTGATCGGACACGGTAACGCGAGCGCTACGGACGTGGGCCTCACCGTCCATCACACCTGGGGTGTACCGATCATCCCCGCTTCCGCGCTAAAGGGCCTCCTCGCGCACTACGTCGACGCGACCTACGGGCCCGCCGAGTCCGACAAGGAGCCCTGGGAGCAAGAAGATGACGAGCGAGTCCGAGCGGACTACCAAGGTGTGACCTGGAACCGTCGACGCATTCAGCGAGGTCCTGGCGCTGTCTACCGCGCGATCTTCGGGGCGCCTGATGCCCGTGACGACGCCACGATGCGTGAGCAAGGCTTCGAGGCGGGCGCGACGGCGGGGCTGGTGACCTTCCACGACGCACTCTACGTACCGGGGAGCCTCCCCAACAACCGGCCCTTCGCGGCCGACGTGCTCACGGTGCACCAGAAGAGCTACTACGACTCCTCGGGGCTGAGCCTGCCGAACGACTACGACAGCCCCAACCCGGTCGCGTTCTTGACGGTGCGACCGAAGTGCCGCCTCCTGCTGGCCCTGAGCGGGCCCAGCGACTGGACGGAGCTCACCGCCCAGCTCCTCGCCGACGCGCTCAAGCACTGGGGCGTCGGCGGCAAGACGGCCGCTGGCTATGGGGTCGGCACCGTGGGCTCGTGGGGGGCCCCTGAGCCGCGACGTTCGAGGGTCGAGCAGGCGATCATCGCCTTGGAGAAGCACGGCAAGGACGCTCTGAGTGGCGACATCGAGAGGTGGCTACGAGGCGAGGCGGTCACGGGGCCTATGCGTGATGTGCTCGCCGCGGCGCCCGATGCTACAACGCAGGAGCACCTGTACATCGTGCAGCAGCTAGCTTCGAAGTTTAGCCTAGTCGAAACTTGGGAAAAGCGCCTTGTGAACAAGAAGGCTGACGAGAAGAAGAAGGCTAGAGCACAAGGCCTCATCAATGCCTGGAATTGGCTCTTTGACAAAGGATCACAGCAATGAAAGCATCTGTCCTCTTGATCTGCACAGTTGGTGGAAGTCCCGAGCCCATTGTCGCGGCGCTCAAGCAATGGCTTCCTGCGCGCGTCTGGTTCGTCCACACGCCAGATACCCAGGGAATGGTGCCCAAGATCGTTGCCGTAGCGGCTGAGGAGGGCGTGGACATCGACGCAGGGCGCTTCGATCTGCTCGAGCTCCCTGACGGGCAGGACTTTTCGAGCTGCATTGAGCACCTCCGTGGACTCACCGACGAGGTGCGCGCATGGGTCGCGCGTGGTGAGGGCTTCCAGGTCGTCGTGGACATCACGGGTGGCACGAAGTGCATGACCGCAGCCATGGCCATCCGTGCGAGTCGCTGGCCGTGCATGTTCTCGTACGTCGGCGGCAAAGAGCGCACGAAGGACGGAGTGGGCATCGTGGTCTCCGGCTCAGAGATTGTTCGTCACGCACAGAACCCATGGGACGCACTCGGCCACCAAGCCGTGGACGATTTCGCCGTGCTCTTCGATCAGCACGCCTATCTCGCGGCCGCGAAGGTCGTGGAGGAGACGAAACAAAGCGTGAGCCTCCCTGATCGAAAGGCGGAGCTGTCGTCCCTTGAGCAACTCGCGAAGGCGCTCGACGCGTGGGACCGCTTCGATCACACGACCAGCATGAACCTGCTCAAGAGCGCGAACAAGTCGGCGAACAATCTCCGTGCCGCGCTAGGCCCGATGCGAGGCGATCGTGTGCTCTCGGGCGCCGCGCGGCTTGTAGCTCATCTGGAGCAGTTGGGACCGGCGCATGCTCCAAGTCCTCATCACGTGCTCGACCTCTTGGCGAACGCGAAGCGCCGAAAGGACGAGGGGCGCTTCGACGACGCAGTCGCCCGGCTCTACCGCGCCCTCGAGGCCATCGCGCAGGTCGCACTCAAGGAGCGTCATGGCATCGCGAGCACGGAGAAGGTGCCACTGGAGAAGATCCCTGAGTCGCTGAGCTCCTTGTGGCTTCCGCGGGCAAAAGACGGCGTTGTCGCTCTTGGGCTCCAAGACGACTACGCGCTCTTGGCGGCCCTTGGTGATCCGGTCGGCCACGAGTTCACGGAAGCAGGACTGAGCGGCACAAAGTCGCCTCTCGTCGCCCGCAACCGTTCGATCTTGGCTCACGGCTTCGAGCGCGTCTCCGAGGTCGTGTTCGATCAACTCTGGCCCCGAGCGTTGTCGCTCGCTCGTGTCGACGCGGAAGACCTGCCCTCCTTTCCCTCACTCTCCGCGTGATGCGGAGCGTACCATGACCCCACAGCCATTGGCGCTCACTGTTTTGCGTGGAACGCCACACGTGCGTCGCGGCCTTGCGTGACCACGGTGTCGGAGCGGCACGTCGAGGAGACACCGCAGCCGGACGGGACGATGCGCACCCTCCGCACCTACCGCTTCGCCGGCTTCTGCAGGGTTCCGGACCTCGCTCCGCTGCTGAGGCTGTCCGTGCCCTAGGCGAGGTTCGGATCCTCGTCGGCGTCGCGTTTTGCCTTCAAGGCGCTGGCATGAAACGCGGCCCGCAGCACGGTGGGGTCACGCTCATCTTGCAGGAAGTAGAGGATGGCCGCATCGCCGAGGGCCCGCGTCACGACGTAGGCGATGCCTCCTGAGATCACATTGCCCAGGAAGGGGACAACGGACGCGAGCAACCGAAACGTTTCTCGGGCAACGAGCCCTGCGGCCACATTCAAGCCCAGAGCCGTCAGGAGCTCCATATAGGCGCGTGTTCCAAAGTCAGCGCCACGGAGCTTGGCGATGAAGACCACCATCATGGCCTGAAGGGCTGTCAAGGCACCCGTGTGTACCAAGGGCACGGGGATTGGAATGGTACCCACCCCGGCTGCAATTCCGGCAGTCACCCACACGAGCCTGCGCGCCACCTTGAGCCGAAGCGCCTGAACGCGCGTCGCGCGGACCCACTCGTAGAGCGCCTGGTCCGGCAGGTGCTGAAAGATCAGGGCCGCGAGCCGGTCGATGTTCCAGCGCTCGTCGTAGGTCATGGTGTCGCCACCTTCCGACCACTCTACGTAGGAGGAGACGCCCATCACATCCACGATCTCCACGCCCTCCACCGCATCCAAGCGCCCCCGGACCATCTGGACGACCTCCTCCACCCGCTGCGCCTTGAGCCGCTCGCCATCCGACGCGGCCGTGTCCCTGGTCTTCAGGGGAGAGCGCTTGGGATCCATCTCGTCACACTGGGTAACCAGACCGATGAGCGGAACGAGGTGTGTCCCAGACCGCACGGACGCGACCACCTCTTGCAGGGCCTGCAGGTCACGCTGAATCGCGGCGTCAGCTTCCTTGGCCTTTACGAGAAAGAGCACGACGTCTGGCGGCTCCTGCTGGAAGAGGGAGCGCAGCTCGATCAAGGCCTCGTCCTCGCCAAGCGGAGGCGCCTCTGCGGCCGTGCCCGATTCTGCATCCGCGCCCTCCTGAAAGCCCCGAGTGTCCAACAACTCCAGGTCGACACCGCTGGAGCCACGCACGGTGGTCCACACCGCCTTCTTGGTCATGGATCGGGTCGTTCCCACTTCCCGGACCTGGCTCCCCATGATGGCGTTGATGAGCGAAGACTTGCCTGCCCCACGCCTACCTACGACGGCCAGCCGGGGCACCCGCCTCTCCACGACAAGCTGTTGGAACTCGCGGAGCACCTTGCGCACATGCTCCCGGAGGGCGCGGTTGGGGATCTGGTCGATGAGCGCGTCGATCCGCTGCACCTCTTCCCTGGGATCCGTCGTGCTCTCCTCGTGCTCGGGCTCACCCTGTCCCTGCACCCCATCGCCTCGCACCTCGTCGTCCATCCCTGCAGTTCGAGTCGCCATAACGTGTACCTCCCTTCGTAGCCTGCCCCCCACGCGGGGCTGTCGTGAGATCCGACCGCGTGACCCTTCACCCATCTTGCTCGGGCGCTGCGTCACCGGACCCTCGTGCCAACGCTCTCCCCGACCCCCCGCTGACACTTCAGCGCGCGTCGATGCTCCTCGACCTGCCGATCGCGTCGTGCATCGGATGCCTAGAGGTGGCGGGTCAGGCGGTCGAACACGAAGCGACCCTCGCCGTCGTAGTGGCCGAGAAGGCGCCCCGTAGCGCCATCGCTCCATGCGTAGAGCTCGTGCGTGCTGCCTGGGACAGGGTCACCTTCCAGCTTCTTGAAGGTCCGTGACTTGAGCAGAGGTCTTCCGTGGTCCATGAACGCGCAAAACTCAGCCAGCGCCTCGTTGACCTGAACCCGCTGCGCGGGCTCCAGCCCATCGAACTCCTTGGCCACCGCTGTCGCCACCACGACCTTGTCCGAGAGGATGGGGTAGAGCCTCTCGGCGAGGAGCACCCTCCGGTGTTGGCTCCAGGCCACATCGCCCAGCGGACTTGTCGTCACGGCGTCATCGAGCTCGAGGAGCAAGGACTCAGGCACCCCGGCGGCCTCGACTGGCCGAGCGCTGTAGCCGACCTGCAGCCTCCGGAAGAGGGTGACGTGCTCCCGGAGGGCCTCTAGCTCCGCGAGCCGCACCGGCAGCCGCGGAATCTCCATCAGCTCCGGAGCCGTCTCGAAGAGGAACACACAGCGGTCGGCGGAGATCATCGCCAGGGTCTGGAGGTAGGCGTTCATCCCCTTAAATCCTCCCGTGAGGTTGAAGACCACGAACCAACCCTGGGCGCGGTAGTCCTCGATGCGACGGCTCAGGTCGCCCGTCAGGTCAGAGAGCGCGGCTCGAAAGGAGGCGGCCGAATCCGTGCGGAGGCCGGATGCTGTCAGGAGCTCCATGCTGGCCCCAAGGACGGCGCCGATCATCTCCGCGGTGGCCCTTCCTTGCGCTGTGTCGCTGTGAATCAGGACGTGGTGGACCTGTGACTTGGGGCGGTAGCGCTCCAGCACAGCGGCGATGCCGTTCATCTCGGCGCTCATCCGGCGGCGCAGGACGTCATCCGCGGCCAGGAAGCGCGCGCGCCGCGCAGCGACGATCTGCTCGAATCGCGTCTCGTCCAGGGAGGGGGCATTGGCGAGAGAGGTCAACCAAGCCCGCTCCTCGTTCGTAGCGCCATTCGTCAAGAGGCTCGTCCCGCAGGTCGAGATCAACACCAAGCGATCGATGACCATCCTCACCCTCCAATCCTTGCTGCACAACGGCTGTGTCTCCACCTGGACTCAGCGAACCCACCCAGATCCACGCCGTGTGGACGCCGCTCTGAACGGAGTTCATGGACCATGCCAACTCGGTAGTACACCCGTGTCCCTGTGCCAAGCACTAGGCAGCGTGATGGGTACCTAGCGGGCGCGGCTGCGCCCGCCGCCATCGAATCACCGGATCGACACTGTGACAACAACGACGCTCTTGCCCCGCGAGCAGACCAGGCACTATACTGGAGGTACGAGCGCACGCTGGCCTTAGTGCTTGGGTAGATCGCGCGGGTCATGAGAAGACATGATTTGTGCCGGGCGAATAGAGACGCGACAAGTGCTTGTTGGTGCCAAGAATGGATCGCGGGTACAGGGTCTATGGGTCGGGCATGATGGGGTGACGTGATGGGCGAGGAGATGCAGTACTGGACGCACCTGGTCGCTGGCTTCCTGGGCATCGCCGTGGGCTTCAGCACGACCTGTGTCGTCGGAGAGATCTCGGACTGGGTCGCGGCCCGCAAGAAGAGAAGGCTGGCACAGCGCGCGGAGCGTGACGACGAGGAAGCGCGTGCAGCGTCATAGAGCTTCTTCTGTCGTGAAGGTTCTTCTGCGGGGGTCCGACGCGGGCTCCTGTACATCCCGGAGGATCGCGCATGTCGGTGTTCGTCTTCTTGCACCCCATTGAGTTCATCCTAGGAATTCCGGTAGGGATCTTCCTCGGAATCAAGCTCATCGCGTTCAATCGCACCCATCCAGTCCTTTCGCCGCAGAAGAAGGGAGAGCAGAAGAAGGGAGAGCAGGGTGAGGCTTGAACGCGCGGGCCGCGCCGCGCCCCGGGGCGGGCGGCACCACGGTCACTGCAGGGGTGTCGGGAGCTCCGCCGACGGCCTGCATCCATCCGCGCGCAGAGGGACGCCACACGATCTGTCCGCAGCGCAGTTCTCCGCGCGTTGACTCGCCGGAGGCCACGACGATGGCCTGACACACCCACATAGGGATGGAGGCTGACATGAACGGCATGGCGGATAGGTTGGACAGCGGCATGTTCGATGAGCAGGACAAGGCAGCCGCCCGGCTGGCGATTGGCGCGGGGGCGGCGGCTGGCCTTGCCGCTGCAAAGATGACCTTCGGCGCGGCCGTCGCCAGCGCGAAGGGAGCCGGCCTCGTCGGAGCGGCGGCGACCACCAAGGCGCTCGCGACGCTCGGCGGAGGCGCGATCGCCGCCGGTGGTGGCGGTATGGCTGCGGGCGTGGTGGCCGTGGCGAGTAGCGCGGCGTTCCCGGCGGCCATCGTCGCCGTGAGCAGCTTTGCCTTGTACAAGGCCGGACGCTGGCTGCTGTCCTGACAGAGTGGGGTTACGTAACGGTCCCGCTCTCAAGGCACGCCATAGCGGCCCGCGGGCCCTAGTTCCTCCGCCACCTCCGCCACTCCTCAGGTGGCTTGTCCGGCCTCGGTGGCGTGCCCTTGTCGCCTAACGCTGCGAACCAAAACAAAGCAATCAGGGCGAAAGCGCCCGCCGTGTAGGATCCCGCGAACACAAGCCAGGAATCCAGAATCACCTCGAAGTTCATGCCATCCTCCCTATCTCGACCCCCTCACGCATGGCGCGGGCCCCCACCAAGCCCTCACCTCCACCGATGGACCCCGGCAGACGCCCAGCCCACGCTCCACCCCTCAGGCTCTGAGCAGCGCGACGCGCCCCTCCAACACGCCAACCCACACCCCACCCCGCCATGCCATCTCCTGGACAACGTCGTCACCCTGTCTGCAGATCCCCTAGAGGAGAAGGCGTGGCGTGGGCTTTGGCAAGGGGGGGTGCCGAGATGGGCACGCGCTCGAGCACTCACCTGCACGGATCCACAAGCGTCGATGCGACAACGCGGCGCGTTAGCACCATGGGGCCACGCAGTATGCTTTATGCCGTCCTCACTGTCACTCAGCAGTTTTCGAAAGCACGTTCGGCACTTGCACAACTCCAGCACGCAAGACATGCGGGGTGGGTTGGGCAACCCTACTGCCTTGTGCCTCCGACATCACACGTGATACGCTACCGGCATCCGCCAGGACTCGTGGCCGGCCACGCCTCCTCTGCAGGGGGCTTCTGTCCACCACCAAATGCCGAGGCAGACCTTTGGGAGGGAAGTCATGACCGCTAGGCAAAGAATGGACACGCATGAGCCCGGCCAGCGTCGGCTGGTCTCGTTCCTGGGCTTGGGACCGGGCAGGGAGGAGCCCTGGTACCAACCCGTTCAGTACCTTCACCCCGATACCGAGGAGACCTCTCAACAGACCCCTTTGCTGCCAGCTGCGCTGCACCGGTGGTTCTCGACCGGCGGTCGGACCCTCTTGCTGGGGACGGAACAGGTTGAGGAACGGTGGCTCGACCCTTCGGTTGATGCACCACCTCTGGAGCGCTACTTGGCCGCGGGAGCATATCGCTTCTGGCGTGTCCTAAGCGGGGAGAGCGAGGACGAATTGCGCGACGTCTTCGATTGCGTAAGGCGTGCCTTGGCGCCAGAGCCGCTGGCCGAGCTCGGCGAGGAGCGCGAGCCGGACGAGATCATCGTGGACGTTACCCACGGGTTTCGCATCCAGCCGATGATCGGCCTGGCGGCCGTCGCCTACCAGCTCGGCGCATGGAAGCGTGAAGGGCGTCCCTCACCGCCGCGCCTTCGCGTACTCTACGGTGCGTATGAGGCGGGCTACACGCTGCGGGACGCTACGCCGAGCGACGACGCGAGGCGTATCCGCGATGGCAAGGTGCGCGACCACAGTGGGAGGGCCCCCGTTTGGGACCTGACCACCTTCGTCGAGGTGGCGCAGTGGAACGAGGCGATCAGCGCCCTGCTGCGCTTTGGCCGGGCGGATGATCTCGCGTTTCTCACCCAGCGCCTAGAGCGGGCGCATCGCGAGGCTCCGCCGACCAAGCTCGACGGACGCCATCCCGATCCGGCGTGGCTGGAGCGACAACGGGGCGTCAAGTGGGTGACTTTGGTGGGAGGGCAAGCGCTGAAGACAGCGAACGCCATCGCCACGCTGCGCACCGAGAAGCTGATCACGCAGGAATCGGTGGAACTCTACAGGCTGCTCGAAGAGAGCGGCCCGCGCGACACATGGCTGCGCACCCAACCCCTGCTCGAAGAACCCTTCAAGGAGCTCAGAGAGTGGGCTCAGGAGATGCAGGCACCCAAGCTCCTTTCGCGCGAAGGCATGGGGGCCGTGGCGACGATCATCAGCACCTTGGTGCAGCACGAGCGTCACAGTCAGGCCCTCGTTCTCCTCAACGAGGCGCTCGCCGTGGTGTGGCGGCTCCTGGAGCGGCCCAACGAGGAAGCACCAGCGACCCTGGAGCAGGATTGGCTCCGCTCTGTCCGGGAAGACCTCAACGCTGCATGCAGCCGACATCGCGGCTCAAAGCGAGGAAGCGACACGACCCACGCACCGACCCTACGCGAACGCGTGTTGAGACTCGCTCTGGACACGCAAGGCATCCGCAACGACACGGGCCACGCAGGCTTTCGTCAACCAGGCAGCGTCACAGGCAGTGACACCATCGTGAAGCGGAGTCGCGATGCTGCCTCGGAGTTCGCCGACATCGTGATGAGCCTGCCCCACGAGGGCGGGACCCCCAGCGCCAAGGTCGCCGCCTCGTTGGCCAACTTGAGCGGGCACGCGGTCGACTCTTGGCCTGGCCCCTTGCGCGATGCCGTGGAGCGCATCGTCAACCTGCCGCCCATGGACATGGCTGGCCTCGTGGAGCCACCACCCAGCGCGAGCATCTCCCAGGTGATCACGGCCGCTGAGACCCTTGCAGTCAAGGTTGTCGAAGCGGGAGCATCCGCTGCGCTGCTGAGCTTCGACCGGCCGCAGTGGGCCACCGCCCTCACGGCTTGCCTTCAGCGTCGCGCCGTGACCTGCTGGGCGCTGGCAGCGAGCGGGCAAGAGATCGAAGCTCTTCCAGATCTCGAACGCCTGATGGAAGATGCTTGAGCCCTGGGCGCTGCTGGTAGACCGCCTTCGGCAACCGCTACGGAGGAGATGAATGCCGTATTTGTACCGTTACGAAACCAAGGGGATCCAGGCCTGGCTGCTGGACGCGGGGCGCTTGCGAGACCTGGAGGGGGGCAGCGCTTTCATCGACGACATCGCTCGCAAAGCGCGAAGCGATTGCGAGGCGTTGAACGCTGACGTGATCCAGGCCGCCGCGGGTGGGCTCACTGCGATTTTCCCCGACCTCGCATCGCTCGAGAGCTTCGCGGCCACGTGGCCTGCCAAGCTCTACTACGAGATGCCAGACCTCGCCGTCGTCCAGGCCTGGGTCGCGTTCCAGGGATCGGAGCCAGGGCAGTCGAACTTCGACGCGCTCTACGCCAAGCTGAAGGAGCGGCGCAACAGGGTGTGGCCTGCACTCCCGGAAGCGGGACCCGTGGTCGCGCGGGCCGCGCGCACCGGACGCCCCGCGATCGTGCTGCCCAAGGACCTGGCACGATCCAACCGGGGGCTGCTCGTGGACGCGGCGACTGCGCGCAGGCAGCAGGCTCGCGAGGGGCGCGACGCCAGCACGCTCACGCTCGGAGAGCGACGCTTCTGTCTGAACGCTAACGGCGAGACTTGGAAGCGCGACGGCGACGTCGGGACCATCGCTGTCCTGCACGCTGACGCGACCGGGGTGGGGCAACGCATCACCCAGATGGCGAATCGTGGTCTCTCCACCAAGGATTTCAAGGCCTTCTCCAGCGCCCTCGCCGATGCCATGGAAGGGGCGGTTGGCGATGGGCTGGCAGCCCTCCCTACGGCCCACGACGGGCGCGTCGCTGCCAACCTGATCGTGCTCGGCGGGGACGACGTCACGTTGCTGCTGCCCGCAGCGCACAGCATGCGCTTCATTGACGCGCTCATGCAGAGCTTTGCAAGGGCCACGGGCGAGCACGCCGAGAGCCTCGGCGGGGCTCTCGCGCTGGGGGTCGGCGTCTGCTTTGTGCACCCACACCACCCCTTCTACCGCGCCTACGAGCTCGCGGAGACGGACTGCGCTACCGCGAAGCGCGACGTCCGGAAGGCCGACAACGAAGCGAAAGAAGAAAAGGAAGTGAAGGACAGCCCGTTGAGCGGCGTCCGCTTTCGCCGGGTAACCACGTCCCTCGATGAGGCTGACGCCCCGATGGCCCACACGTGGACGAGCGGGGACATTTCGAAGCTCGAGACGCTGGTCGACGCCATGCGCAGGCTGCCTCGGGGCTCGCTCAGGACCTTCCTCACCCCTGTCGAGGCCGGGGACGGGGAGGCAGCCAAGAAGCTGTGGGGGCGCATCGCGGAGGTCCAGCGCGAAGAACGCAAGCATGACTGGGAAGCATTCTGCGAAGCACTTCGGAGGTGCCATGCGTCACCAGACACCGGCTTGTTCTTGGACCCTGGGCAAGACGCTCCCGGCGCTGACGGGGGTCCCCCCCTCCGCTCTCCGCTCTTCGATGCGCTCGCGCTCGATCACCTCGACGCGTTCGGTCTGCGTGCTGCAGACAAGGCAAGGGCCGAGAACGCCGCGAATCACGACTGACACGCAGGAGCAGGAGTATGCAACGTCTTCTAAGTTTTGAGCTGCTGTCCTGGTGGCACGCGGGCAGCGGCCGGGGAGCAGGAACCATTCTCGACGCCACAGTGCATCGGAGCCCGCTCGGGCTGCCCGAGATCCCAGGCAAGACCGTCAAGGGACTGCTGCGCGCCGCTATGGACCGGGCCGTGGAGGCTGGCGTGGTGGATCCAGGGCGTCAGCAGCGCTGGTTTGGCTCATTCTTGCTGGGGGACAATGCGGTGCTGAGCTCGCCAGGCAACGAGGAGCCTGGCGACGCAGCCATGCGACACCTTGAGGAGGCTCGCTTCTCGACCGAGCCCGGAGAGCTGTGGTTCGGTTCCGCGGTGCTGCCTGAGGCGTGGCAACGGTGGGCGGCGCGGCCGCTGCCGCAAGAAGCCGACGGCAGCGTTCATCGGACCGCGCCTGAGCTGGAGCAGCTCTTCAGCACGGTGGCGTCCACCGCCATCGACCAGATGGGCAGGGCAGCAGAGCACACGCTGCGTGTCCGGGAGGTGGCGGCTCCGATGACCCTAAAGGCCACGTTGATTGGACCGGACGACGATGCATGGCCGGCAGACATCGAAGCCTCTCTCCTCTTCATCCACGCCCTGGGGACCCGCCGCAACCGCGGGTACGGGCGGCTTCGGGCGACCCTGGAGACCTACTCATGCGCATAGATTTTGAACTTGAGCTTTCGACAGATGTATCGGTGTCTGCTTCTGCGAGGACCGTGGGGGAGGCCCGATGTCTCGACTATCTCCCAGGACGGACCCTACTTGGCGTCGCGGCCAAGGTGCTTTACGGGCAGGACCACCCGCGATGCTTCGACATCTTTCAGCGCGGAACTGTCCGCTTCTTGGATGCTGTCCCGCTGATCGGAGGCTTCCGCGTCGCCCCTACGCCTCGCTCCTGGCAGCAGAGCAAGTACGGTAACACCGCATACGACCTCGCTAGCGGCCATCCCCCCCCCGCAGGCGTGCAATTCAAAGGGTGCACTGACACCTGGAGAGACGAAAAACGCAATCCACTCGCCATCACCCGCCACACGACCCTGCGCGCAGCCATGCAGCCCAACGGCCGCACCCGAGACGGCTTCCTCTACGCCATGGAAAGTCTGCCGGCCGGGTTGGTGCTGCACGCGTGTATCGTCGGTCCTGAGGAGGATGTTCAGAGCGTCGCGGCCGCCCTCCAGGCGGAGGAGGTCTTCATCGGCAGATCGCGCGGCGCTGAGTACGGGCGCGTTCGGGTTCGCGTACGGGACGCGGCGCCCCGCGATCTGCTGCCCAGCGAGGAGAGCACCTCCTCCACGCTCCATGTGCTCTGCCGGTCTCGAGTGTGCTTCCGCTCAGCGGCCACCGGTATGCCCTCGCTCGTCCCTCACGCACAGGAGGACTTTGGACTGCCGCAGGGGTGGGAGCTCGACCTCGCATCCTCCGTCCTGCGTCTGGAGTCCTACTCACCCTTCCACGGGAAGCGGCGCAGACCTGACTTGGAGCATCAGGTCCTCCAGCGGGGCAGCGTGCTGACCTTTCGGGCCGGCCCAGGAGCTTCCCAGGTGCGGCCCGCGGACATCGCCGCGCGCACAGCCGCTGGGGTAGGAATCTGGCGCAACTGCGGGCTAGGAGAGGTGTCCATCCAGCCAACGTGGCTCGGCGTGGCACACCTCGACATCCCCACGGACCCCGTCAACGCGCTGGCGCCACGAGCCCAGCCAGAAGCGCCTCCGAGCGACGCGCTCTTCCAATGGATGACGGAGCGGCACGAGACCGCCTCTGCGCGCCGCGAAGCTGCGTCCTCGATCGAGAAGGAGGCCGCTGAGCTGGCCAAGCTGAGAGTCTCGGCGTCTCAGTGGGGAGAGGTGCGTCGGTTTGCGCGCGACGCGAGGCTGCGGCGCATCGACGACAACACCTTCCGCGAAGAGGTATTGCGGCACGTAACGACAGGCGTCTCTAGCTTGAAGCGTGCCTGGGGAAGAGAAGTCGGCGCGAAGAAGGCGTCGGACTTTCTGCGTGACGCGTTGAACGCAGCGCCGCCCGGTGTGGGCGCAAGCGCTTGGGCCGAGGCCATCGCCGCTCGCGTGGTACGCCTGGCTCGGCAGGGCGACCAGGAGGCACGATCATGAACAACCCGCAGTTGCGCGGTATCCACTTCGCCTTGGCTCGCGTCACGGTGGAGTTCGACACTGCTTTCCATCTTGGGAGTGGACACGGCGACCTCCTCGAGGACGCGCTCTTCACCGTCGATGCCAACGGCCTCCCAGCCTTGCCCGGGGACGCGATCGCCGGGGTGTTGCGGCACGCGTGGGCCAGAGGGGATGATCCCCATGACCGTGATTCGCGCTGCGCGAGAATCTTCGGATACCAGAAGAACGATGAGGGCGAGACATCGCGACTTGAGGTAAGTTGGGGGCAGGTTCACAACAGCAAAGACATGCCGGTGCCCTTCCGCGCCGAGGATCGGGAGCTGAGCGGCGATCCCGTGCTCGGAGCGCTCTTCGCTGGGATGGTCCGGGACCACGTGCGCTTGGACGGCACCGGAACCGCAGCGCCTGCAGGGAAATTCGATCAGACCGTCGTGCTCGCGGGTACGCGCTTCACCTTCGAGCTGCGCCTCGATCTCGGCGAAGGAGAGACGAGCGTAGAGGACATGCACGAGCTGATCGCCTTGCTGGACAGCCGCGCCGTGCGCCTTGGACGGGGCGGCGGACGTGGACTCGGCGTGTTCCGCGTCCGCCGGGCTGCCATGCGTGTGTTCGACCTCCGCCTCGCTGAGGACAGAGACTCCTACGGCCAGCTACCGCGAGAGATCGCGCGCGGCGATGGTGGGCAGCTCTACGCGCTCCAAACCCGAGAAGGCGACACCCCCCTGCACGCACTCCTCACCCTCACGCCAGACGCTACGTGGCGCTTCGGCGGGACCGTTCGGAGCGGGCGTGAGCCGAGGGACAAGCGTCCCGCGCGGGGTGGCGCCAGCGAGGGCGAGTACGCCGAGCTGGACACCTTCGCACTCACCGAGCCCCGGATCCGCTGGAACGAGCACGGTCACGGGTATGTGGAGCCACGCGAGAAGGCTCCCTTCCTGGTGCCCGGGAGCGCGCTGCGGGGGGCGTTGAGGCACCGTGCCGTGTTTCACGCCAACGTCCTCAACGAGAGGTTTCTCCCGACCGACAAGGGCTGGGCGACCGAGACCGAGACCGATTGCCCAGACGCGCACCACGATCCACCTGCGGAGGTGAAAGCGCTCTTCGGCGCTGGGCGCGGTCAGGAACAGGGTGGCCCAGGTGCGGTGGCCACGGCTGACGCTTGGGTGGAGAGCGCCGAGCAGCAGATGCAGCAGCACGTGAGCCTGGACCGCTTTACGCAAGGCGCCATGGATGGATTGCTCTTCAGCGAGGCGGCGGTGTTCGGGGGAGCGCTGACCTTGCGCCTGGACGTGCGCCGTCCAGCCTCTTGCTGCAGCACGACACGCAAGGTCCTCGCTCGCACGCTCGATGACTTGTGCGCTGGTCGACTCCCGCTCGGCGCTGCAGGCACGCGCGGGCACGGGCGCTTCACAGGCTCGATCACATGGTCCGATGGCGGCCAGTGGATCCAAGGACAGGAGGTCGAATCATGAGCCGCAGGGACACACTGCCACACTTCAGCACGGATCATCGCTGCGGCTTCGAAGCGCGACCCCTGGGGCACGTGGACAGCGCTGACGAGGCATGGCAGTGGCTGCCTCCCGAGGGGCGCGGGTGGGTGGTGCTCGAGAGCGAAGTGAAGACCTACAACGGGGCCGTGCGGCCTACAGGGCCGCTGGTGCACGCCGAGATGGTTCGGGACGAACGCACGGTCTTGATTCGCCTTCAAGACGGGCGCTGGTACGGCTGGGAGCTGCTGGAGACACCCGGCGAAAGCCACTGCTGGGTGGACTCCCTCCTCGTTCAGGTGGCCAGCAGCGCGGAGAGCGCCCTCCGCTATCGGACCTACTGGACTCGCGTCGAGGATGACGGCGTCGCCGTCTGGACCCCCGTGGCGGCACGACTTGTTGAGGAGAAGGGCTGATGGCTACCAGAAACCACCAATACAACAGGGGACCACAGCGCGGCGGGCATCAGAACGCCCACGATAGGCGACCACAGGCCGAGCCCTACATGGGCGCACCCTTTGGCTTCGTGCCGCTCTCGGAGGCCGTGGTCGAGCCGGCGTGGCTCACGCCGCGTCGACTGCAAGGGGTGAATCAGCGTGTGGCGGCGCCACCTGTGCACGACGTGCCCTTTGAGGACGGCGTCTGCGGCACCCTCGCCCTCCGCATCGACGCTGAGACGCCCATCTTCACGCGGGACCCGCAGGACCGACAGCGCTTCTTCAAGCTCCCAGACGGTCGCTACGCCATCCCGGGAACGGCCATCAAGGGCGCGCTGCGCAACATTGTTGAGATCGCCGCATTCGGCCGCATGGATCGGGTCAACGACCACCGCTACGCCGTCCGGGACTTGCAGAATCCTGCGCTCTACACCCGCTTCATGGCGGACCTACGACGCAACCCCGCGACTGGACAAAACGAGCCGACGCCCTTGGTCGAGGGGGGGTGGCTACAACGCCGCGCGGGCGCTGATGGCAAGGGCTGGGTCTACCAAATCACGCCCTGCGACTTCGCCAAGATCGAGTACGAGCCCCTCGAGAGGCTCGCGTCCCAGCGAGGGGTTCGCGGGTTCGACCCGGGCACCAAGCAGTCCGCGGTGAACAAGTACACGACGTGGGGCAACGCGTCGCGCGACGTTCACGTACAGGTAGAGGTGTCTCGCCCACGGGGGCAGGAGTTCTTGACCAACTTTGGACTCGCTGCGCTGCAGGGTGGTCGACCGGGCACCCTGGTGTTCACCGGGCAACCCAGCCACTACCGACGCAACCCGCAGGGCGGGCGACGGCGTGGAACGGCGAAGCATCACGACTTCGTGTTCCTCAGAGACTGCGCATACCCCCCGGTCGACGTCCCGGCGCGGGTCTTCAGTGACTTCGAGTTCGCGCACAGCGATCGAGGACAACAGAACAACCTGGGGCGTTCGGAGACCCCGAACGTCGAGTGGGGCTTCTGGAAGCAACAGCTCGCCGAAGGCAAACCGGTGCCCGTCTTCTTCCTGCGGGACACGGAGTCCAGGCAGGTTAGTGCTTTCGGGCTCGCCATGATGTTCCGGCTTCCCTACCGCTACAGCATCCACGACGCTGTCCGACACGTGCAGCAGCATGCCTTCGACACGGAGCACGGTATCGACCTGGCCTCCGGGATCTTTGGGACCGTCCCCTTCCGTGAGACGCCCGCTGGCGGGCCGATGCTGCGCGGGCGCGTCTCCGTGGGGCACGCTCTCGCCCATGGAGACCCTCGGGAGGATCAGATGCAGTCGGTCATTCTTGGCCAACCCTCAGCGAGCTACTACCCGCTCTATGTCGAACAAACGCATACCAAGCCATCGGACCCCAAGGTCCCCTGGCAGCCCGTCCGCACCAACGCCAAGCCAGACTACCGTACATGGCAGGACGACAAGGTGCGCCCGCGGGGGTGGAAGCGCTACCGCCCGCTGACCCGCGTCTTCATCCCGCGTCCGCCGACCAACGCTCAAGGCGAGACGAAGACAGCCAACGTTGAGACCAAGTTCGTTCCGCTTCGAGCGGGGGTGTCGTTCCTGGCCCCAGTCGCTGTCCACAACCTCCGACCCATGGAGCTTGGCGCCTTGTTGTGGGCGCTGGACTTCGGCGGCAACCCCAGCGCGCGCCACATGCTAGGGTACGCCCGCCCGCTCGGCTTTGGCCGCTGCCGGATGTCACTCGAGAGCGCTGACCTCATGAGCGTGCGCGGTGAAACCCTTACACCAAACGCTTGTGTGGAGAGGTTCGTTCAGTGGATGGAGGAGCAGTGCGGTGGCAGGTGGGCGAGTAGCCCGCAGATCCGAGAGCTGATCGCCCTGGCACAGCCGGTGGAACCGGAGAAGGCGCGCTACCAACGCCTCGATCCCGGCGCAGGAACCAACGAGTTCGTCGACGCCAAGAAGGAGGGACTCAAGCTTGCCGCCAGCCGAGACGCGCGCGGCGAAGCATCCATCGAGAGCACCCTGTCCACTGCCAGCGCTACGGGAGGACCACGCGGGGGTCACGCAGGAGCATCCGCCCTCCCTCTGGCGTCATCGCAAGCCGCGGCGCCCCTCAGCGCGCACCTGGAAGACACTCCAGAAGCGCGCATCCGCGCTGCACAGGGTCACGCCTCCCTGCTTGGTCCCGGCAACGCGGCATCGGAAATGGAAGCGCAGCTCTCCAGGTTTGGGACGGACGAAGAGAAGAAGGCGTACCTTGAAGCAGCCGTAAAATGGCTGACGCCCAAGTGGCTGCACGGCAGGGCCGACAAGCCGTGGATGCAGAAGCTGGCCCCAGAGTTCGAGCGCTTGGGCGTGACCTACTGAAGGAGGCCGTGCGGATGAGCAGGGTCGCAGTGCTTGTGGTTGGAGGTGTTGATGCTGGCGCAGATTGAGCTTCGTGGTTTCAAGGCCTTCTCGAGTGATGAGGCAGTGCAGGTCCCCCTCAGGCGCCTGACTTTCCTCTTCGGGCCAAACTCATCCGGCAAATCTGCTATTTTTCAGGCGCTTCTCTCTCTGAAGCAGTCATGGACTGCGCTCGGCACCATGGATCGGCTCGCAACCCGAGGGCACGAGACCGATGCGGGCGAGTTCGCCTCCACCATCTTCGCAGGCCTCTCGGAGAGCTCTGTCGCTGGGCTTCCCGAGCCGGGCGACGACGATCAGGACTCGCAGCCTTCAGGGTCGGAGGATCTGGACAACCATTTGTTCGGGGACGAAGAGGGGTCGCGACGCACGATGACCCTGACGCTTGAGCGGCACGAACGCGCAAGGCGTAGTTCGCGCCTCAGCTTCACGTACGGGCAAGCGGCGACGCGAGCCGCCTTCGCGGCTGCTTCGGGGATCCTTGAGCATCTCGAGATGCAGCATCCCCTGCTCGATGACACGGTGTTCCACGCTGGCACCGTCGCCTTCGTCCCAACCCCTCCTCAGGCCGACGACATGGACCAAGTGGACTTCGCGCACATGGTATTGGGTCAAGAGGAGACGGAGCGCTTGCTCCAGCTGGCCGCTCCAGAAGGACACATCCGTTCCGCTCTGCGCGAGAGCCTGACCATTACCTTGCACCTTCCCAAGCAACCTGATCAAGACTTGGGTTGGAGCGTGATGTTTGCATCTGCTACCTTCGAGGCCGCGCTTCGCGCGGATCGGGAGCCGAACGACGAGCTAGAGGCAGAGGTCGCGGAAGCCCTAGCTGCAGCGCAGCACGCTGCGGACATGCTCATGGAGGCGCTGACGCCCACCACGCGTGCTCAAGCGACAAGCGAATCTGAGCGCGTCTGCGATCTCCTGGACAGGGCAGTCCGCGAGGTCTTGAAGGAGTTTCGCCGCGAGCTGGTCGATGTCGGGCACATCGGCGGCCTGCGAGAACGGGGTCACTGGTCCTACCCTTTACACAGCGCAGACAAGCCGGTCTTTGCGGGTCGTCATGGGGAGCGCGTCGCCGACATGCTCGTGCAGAGCGACGAGCTCGTGACGACGGCTGGTGATCTCTTTTCCTACCTGTTGCCCAAGACACGCCTGCGCTTTGTTCCCGTCGCCGACGATGGGATGGGGGAGCAACGCGCACGAGTCTTGTTCGACTTCACCCTCGGCTCGGAGTCGCGTTCGCACGAAGATGGGCCGTACATCACCAGCTCGCTGCCCTCCCTCGGGACCGGTGTGTCCCAGGTCTTCCCCATTGTCGTACAGCTCGCTGCCGCGCTGACCCCTGGCTTCTTCCAGCGTCCACCGCTCTTTCTGATCGAGCAACCTGAGCTGCACCTCCATCCTCGCCTACAGGCTCGGCTGGCGCGCGCGCTCGTGGACACCGCGCTTGGTCGGCTCAGCTCACGCACCGAGACGGGGTGGGACGCCGCATCCACCGCGCTCAGGTCCGGTCCGGGAGCACAGATCCTGATCGAGACACACAGCGAACATCTGATCCTGGCCGCATCGAATCTGATCCGGCAAGGCGCTCTCAGCCACACGGACGCGATCGTCCTCGTGATCGAGCGTGATGACGAGCGCGGAAGCTCGCGCATTCGCGAGGTCCTCTTCGACCCAAACGGAGATTTGGTCGGGGAGTGGCCCGGCGGCTTCTTCGAAGAGAGGTTCCATCTGCTCGAAGGCGAAGACGTGTAGCGCGAGGTCCGGCCATGAAAAACGCACCTGCAAGTCTTTTCCTCACGCTGGGCGGCGATGCTCGGCAGGTCGCAGACGGCCTCCTTGCGTTGGCAGGAAACCCTGAGCGTGCATTTCTGATCGAGGTCGTTCGACGCAAGTGCACTGTCACTGCTGATCGGAGTGAGGTGCTCAACAGATTCGAGCAGGGCCTCTCTTCGACAATGCTGTTGAGCAAGAGAAGGTTCATGGACTTGGTCCGGGATCTGCGCTTCCTGCCCGCACCGCAGGGATCAGAGGACCAGCCTGGGTGCGACCGACCAGAACCGAAGACGCAAGAGATCCTGGATGCTCCCGAAGACCATCTCATCCTGAATGCGTGGGATGCAGTGCTCTCGAAGAGCGCCGACGAAGCGCTGATGCTAATTGCTGCGGCAAGCCGCGGTTTCCATACAGCACGTCTTATCGATCCTGCCTTCGACCGGACGGACAACAAATCTGGTCGGGTCAACCTGCTCAAGACACTGTTCCAATGCGGTGTGAAGTTCATCGAAGTCACGGGGGCTGCGCAACACCACGGGGCCACCGCAGAGCAACGCGCAGCACGGCGTGTCGAGGCCATGGAACATGTCCAACGCGATGCCCTAGAGGCATGGCAAGCTTTCCGTACAGAGGGCACCAGCTTTGGCAAGGTGGTGGAACCAACGAATGCCTACCTGAAGTACTACGCCAGCAGGAACCACCCCAACCTACTTCATGACCGGTACATCGGGCTGTACCCCGCGGATAATCGTCGAAACTCGCCCACAGCGGCAGTGGCGCTATGCCTTGGATCGGGGGTCGCTTCCTTCAACGATCACAACGAGCAATACCGCACCACGTGTATCGCCAGGATCGCGCCCAATACCTTCGAGGAAGCACGGAAGCGTGCGGCGGACGTGCGGTGCGTCGGCGATCGTCGCTTCACCACACCGCTCGATCTGACCCTCGGCCCCGATGGCAAACTCCTTGAGACAAGTTTGGACACGCTGCGAGGTTATCACATCGCGAGTGCGGGTTAAGACCCCGGGCCACCGTCCAGCGGCAGCCCTCCGCCATCCTCCCCGAGAATACCCTGACCACTGGATGGAGTCCGCGCGTCTAGGACGTCTAGGACAGGTCCACGCCCCGTCCTGGCACACGCTGGGGCGAGCGTGTTCTCGCAGAAGGATGGGGAAGCCCTCGGCGTATCCGTCCTGCGCTGGAGGCCCACGACCCTCCACTGCGCATGGTGCATCGGATCCCTCGGCTCAAGGCCGTCCAGGCTCCACCTGTGCGCGCAGAAGCTCCACGTCCAGGAGGTCCTTCGGCCTGCCCGTGGCCAGCTTGTTGCGAATCAACGCTTCGCGGCCGATAAAGGGAATGGCGTGGCGTCCATGATCCGCCACCAAGCGGTCCTGAACGGCCTCGGCGAAAGACACACCGCTCAACTGGGTCAGCAGGTCAATCCGACGGGGCGGAAGGCCAAGCTGGTACACGGTTCCAGGGGTCGCCAGGTCCTCGTTGGTGATCCCGTGCTGCGCCAGCGGGGCACCGAAGGCGGCCAGCGCCCTCATGGCACGCGTCGCGTTCTCCGCGGTCGGCTCCAGAAGTATGTCGAAATCTGCCGTCGCGCGAGGGATGCCATGTGCAGCCAGGGCGTGCGCGCCCACCACGAGGTAGGACACGCCGGCGTCCTCCAGCGCCACGAGCAGATCCAACGCGTCCTCGTGAAGCAGCGGCTGGTCCATCAGCCCTCCGCCGGTCGAATCACCCGCCCGGGCCAGCGCGAGCGGTCCCTGTCAGGCCAAGGCTTGCCGCTGAGCGCCCAGGCGGCCTCGCTGAGCTCCAGCAAGAGCGCAAGACGCTGCTCCGGGGTGCCTGGGACCACCTCCCCGCCCTCCATCTCCTCGAGGGTCGTGAGGCGTCCTGGCCAAGAGGCCCTTGCCGCCGCACGTGCCGCTCTCTCGTCCTGCGCGTTGTCCGACATCGCTCCTCCTCGCGACGGCCCCACCCCTGGACACGCTAAGCTACCCGCGCGAAACCAGCAACCGACCTTGCATCCACAACCTGACCATGCGGGGGGGTGCCCATGAGCCGCCCTGCGCTGTCCTCCGCGCGTTGGGGAGGGGTCCGTGCCCCGTCCCTCATCGGAGAAGGGGGGGGCGTCCGCTTGTCGGGGGGCTGGACGGAGCTGCCGCTACCAGAAGGCGCTCATCCAGGCGCGGCCATCATCGCACCTGCGAGATCCCCAGGCTTCACGGCTGCGTTGCATGCGCGTCTGGAAGTCAAGCAAGGGCAGCTCACCGATCCAAGCGTCGCACGCGAGGGCAACGACTGGAGGTCGCACGTTGCGGCGGGGCAGAGGGGCTTGCTGCGGTGCTTCACCTCGAGCCCACCGGGCCTCGTGGAGATAGCGATCCTGCTCAAACAAGCGTGCAGCCTCCTCGGTCCATTGTTCGGCCATGCCATCCTCGCGGCTGAGCCTCGCCAGCCAGGCCAAAGCAAGTCTGGCGTGACCTCCCGGATGACCAAGGGCGGGCGCCCGCGCGCAGAGCTCGCGACACGTCTCTCCCGAGACCGCGCCCCGCGCTGCCAGCCTGAGGGCCTTGCACCACAAGAGACCTCGGTCAGCCCAGGGATTCGCGCGACCTCCGAGTGACGCGACCTCCATGGCCAGCTCATAGCGCTGCTGCGCGTGCAGGTCCGCATCGGGCGTCCCCAGCATACGAAACGCGTGGCCATGATAGACGAGCAGCCTTGTTCGGTCGATGTCCCCTGGAACGAGCAACGCTTCGTCTTGCCGCAGCAAGGTGAGCGCGGCGAGCGGATGACCTCCCAGCGCGACGACCTCAGCAAGAGCACCTGTTGCGGCTGCTATGCCTGCAAGGTCCTCCAGAAGACGAGCATTGCCCAAGGCTCCCAGGAGGAAGTCTCGTGCACACGACAACCACCCCTCGTCACTCAGTCTCTTGCCAACCAACTGCAGCGTATCGGTCAGGATGTCCGTGCTCTGCGGGGCTGAACCCAGGCTGTGGATGAGGTCGAACGCCGCTGCAAGTGTGAACTCCGCCCCCCCATCGTAGTATGCGAGCCAGCTCCGCTCAAGCCGCACTGCCAGGTCGTCATCGGTTGACGCCTGCTTAAGCGCTTGGCGCGCCCGGTTCAGGTCCCCGCATCGCCGGTGCAAACGAGCCACAAAGGCCGGCAGTTCCTCGCTGGCGAGGTCACCTCCCAGGGCTTGCAAGGCGCGCTCCACTTCGCCGAACGCTCCACGATCCACCGCCGCCCTGCGTGTCGCTGCCAGGAACTGGTTCACTCGGGTCGTCATCGCAGCGCCCCTGCCGCAAACGCCAGACTCGCTGCCTGAGCGTAGCACTGATCGATAAAGATCGCCGTAGCCCCCTGAGCGATAGGGTCCACAGTGGCGCCCGCGCGTGACCCCGTCTCGCCCTCGCCAGAGCGAGCCTCCCCCTGGATGTCACGCACCGCGGTGGCTACGGCTGCAATTTGGTGTCGTTGTGTCATGCTCCAGGATTGGTCAGCCGAGAAGCGCTCCCTTGGGGTCTCACCCCGAGGGACCCAGTGGACCTTGTCTCGCCCGGCGATCCAAGAGCCATCATGCATGTCGACGCGGATGCGCTCCTGCTTGGTCTCACCCACGCCGACGCGGAGGCTAACCCACGCCGCGCCAGCGCGGGCCTGCACGAAGGCCCACGTCTCTAGATCCTCACGCTGGCAGGGCAATCCATCGCGTCCTAGCGTGCAGGAGAGCAGCTCCATCGGGCCGAGCAAGAAGTGGAGGAGATCGACCGCGTGGTAGCCAAGGTCGACCAAGATCCCTCCACCTGCACGCGTCGGATGATCCCGCCACGTCGTCGCAACACCGGGGAGACGGGACCGAACAATGGTGATGTCTAGCGACGCCGCGATCGGCATGTCTCCTTCGCTGGCCGCCCTTTGCAACGCTTCACGCAACCACGCATAGGTCGCGTGGAACCGGCGCTGCACCCCCGTATGGACAATGATGCCTGCGCTCTCCGCAAGATCGCGAATCTCCAGCGCCTCCCTCAGGGTGCGTCCCAGAGGCTTCTCCTTCAGCACATGGACCCCGTGTCGAGCCGCTGCTTCGATCGCACGCCGATGCTGATCGTGGGGCAGAACCACCACAGCGAGCTGCACGCCCGGACATGCCATGGCTTCGTCAAGCGAGGACGTTGCGGGGATGCTGTCACCAAGACGTTGCCGCGCGCGTTCAATCTGAGCTGGGTCCGAGTCACAGAGCATCACCACTGCCAGCCCTTCGACGCTCCGCACAGCGTCAGCGTGCTCCAAGGCCTGAGCGCTGAGCCCGATCAAGGCGACGCCTATAGGTAGTAGGGGGGACGACGGAAGGTACGGGTCCGAGCTCATGAGCTCCTCGCAGGTACGCGGTCATATGCCAGGGTAGGCCCCGCCTGTAACGGAGAGGACTGAGCCCGTGATGAACGAAGCTTCGTCGCTTAGCAGAAAGGCGATCGGGCCCGCCACCTCGCTTGGTTCAGCCATGCGTCCAAGCATCGTGGACGCAGCGACCTCCGCCTGGCGTTCCGCGCTCCAGTCGGCTGTCATGGGCGTGTGCGTCGGTCCCGGGAGCACGGTGTTCACGCGCACACCCATCGGCCCACAGTACGCGGCAGTGGCTACGCTCAGCCCATGAAGCGCTGCCTTCGACGAAGCGTAGCTGACCTTCCGCGCACCAACGATGCCTACTGGTGACCCGACATGCACGATCGCGCCTGGCAGCAGGCCCAGAGCACCCACGAGCGCGCGGTTCACCCGCATCGCGGCGCCAACGTTCACCTCCATCGACGTGCACCAGTCCTCGTCTTGGATACGCGCAGCGTCCTCCCCGCACGAAACTGCAGCGCAGTGCACGACCCCGGCCAGCAAGGCTTCGGCATGCTCCCGCCGACCACCGCCCGCTTCCAGCGAGACGCCCAAAGCGGCGAGGGCCCGTCGAATGGATTCACCGCAGTCCACAGACCGCAGGTCGACCAGGTGCGACGAGACGCGAGAGGCGTCCGACCCGCAAAGCTTCTGTAGCCCTTGCAGCGCCGCGGGTCGGCGCCCTATCGCCAGCACGTACCAGCCTGTCGAGACCAGACGCAGGACGACAGCCGTGCCTATGCCCCCGGTAGCACCCGTTACCACGCACCATCGCTTCGTCGTCATCTGCTCTTGATTCATCGGCCAGCCTTCCTGCTAGCGTGGCGACACCGTCGCATTCTGGATGGTCGGCGCTTCGTGTACAAGGGGCAGGCCGATCGCATGAGGCGCTAGCCCCGCCGTAGCACCTGCAAAGGGTGCCGCGCAGCGTCGCGATAGGGTGCAGATCCGCTGCTGCCCGTGGCGCGCTCCCAGAAGCTGTGGCCCGCGTCCTTCGTAACCGTCCGACGCGCCCCGTGTGGACTTCAACAGAGGGGCTTCCAGCGGTCGGGGAGTAGTTCGGCGATCCGCTTCGCCGGGTGGTCGGCGATGCGTGTGAGTACGTCGGTAAGGTAGGTCGTCGGATTGATGCCGTTGAGGCGGCACGACGCGACGAGACTCATGTTGACGGCGTAGCGCTGGCCACTGGGGTCGTGTTGAACGAACATCGAGGAGCGTCGGGCCAGGGCAATCCTCCTGAGCATGCGCTCAGCGAGGTCATTGTCAGGACTCACGGCAGGATCGTTGAGAAAGACGGTGAGAGCTTTCCATTGGTTGTCGGCATATCCGACGGCTTTGCCGAACTCGCTCTTGGGCCGGGCACGCGACTTCTGCTCGTTCAGCCAGATACGGATCTCGTCCATGATCGGCTTGGTCTTCTGCTGGCGTAGCTCGAGATGCTGACGGGAGCCAGCGATCCCTGAAACCCGAGCCTCCTTCTCGACGGCATAGACCTGTGCGATGCGTTCGACGAACCAGCGGGCTTCGTCTTGGGCCTGCCCCTCGGCGTCCACGAACTTGCGCCTGGCGTGGGCGAGACAGCCTGCCCGTGTCCGGGAGTCCGGAGCTGTCACCGCATTGTAGCCGGTGTATGCGTCTGCAACCAGCACACCTTGGGAGTCGGTCAGGACGCGTAGCGGGGTCTCTCCGCTACGGCTGTCGCTATGCACATAGAGGACGAGCGACTCGGAGATGAAGACCCATACGTAGCTGCGCTTGGTGCCTCCTGAGATGACGACCGGCTGGGGGGTCTCGTCGGCGTGGACCACGGCGGCAGACCGGATTTCGTTCATCATCGCGATGTACAGAGGTGTGAGGAGTTTGGCGGCGGCGTGGAAGAGGTCGCAGAGCGTCGAGGCACTCAGCGGGATCCCTGCACGCTCAAAGGCGTCCGCTTGACGGTGAAAGGGGATCGCATCGAAGGCGCGCTTGGTGACCACATCCGCGTAGAGACTCGCTGAGAAGCGACCTCCGTCAACCACCTTGGGCGGGCCAGGTGCGGTGAGGCTGACCGATCCCCTCATTTGAGGCTGAGACGCTGTGGCCGTCACGCGGGCCTGATCTTTCAGTGCAGACTTCGGTAT
>ERZ869909.115-NODE-115-length-119376-cov-24.630709_pt1 | contig 119376 bp, 109 predicted proteins | sample MGYA00520892_ERZ869909 | MGnify/ENA primary metagenome ERZ869909 (study PRJEB32215, sample SAMEA104723947) | bioreactor metagenome | biome: bioreactor; feature: anaerobic bioreactor; material: water | place: China | collected 2015-03-12 ... | reverse complement strand
ATTAATAGACAGGAGTCTGTTTTACCCAAGAAGCCCCCACTTCAAATGATATGCATTAAGTGGTGGGAGTAGTTCACGATTGAGTCATACGTTTGTTTAAATCGTTTGTAATTTTTTCATACATGACGGCATCAATCTTATATTTCCATCTATAAATCACATAAGATATGATAATCAAGAGTAGTGGAATAATAATCATAGATAGTCTTAAACCTAAAAGCATTTCAGATGAAACGAGTGACTCAATGAGTGCTCTTGCGTTTTCTGTTGTAAATGGTATACCTAGGCTTGCTGCACTTTCTTTTGCTTCAGTTAAAGGTCTAATCACACCTTCATTTAAACCAGATACAGCAAGTGTCGTTGTCACAACAAAGATTTGAACAGCTGTTGCTAGTTTTGTTACAAATGGATTAATCGCAAAAACAACACTTTCGTTTCTTGTCCCTAGCTTCCATTGTCCATATTCAATGGTATCAGCAAGCATAACAAGCACTAAGACTTGAATAAATCCTTGTCCAAAGAAAAGAAATAATCCTGCAATACCAATAAATAGCATGTTCATAGGAATAAATGTATAGCCAACACTCATAAATAAAAGATATCCAATAACCATGAGTGATACAGCAAAGCCAAAGATTTTCTTTCTAGTAAACTTTTTAGCAACCACAGGAAACAACATCAGTGCAGATAATTGACTTACCGCGAGAATTGCAGAAAACATGGTAAATTCTGCACCACCATAGCGATTAAAATCATAGTTAAAGAAATAGATACCTAAAGCTGTTGTTATAAAATAACCGGTGTTAAATAAGAAGATGGCTACAATAATGACTAAAAGTTGATCATTTTTGAATATAATTCTTACCATATCTTTTAAAGTTGTTTTTTCTTGTTTAACATCAACAATTTTATTTTTAGGTTGTTTAACAACGAAAAATAAAATGATTTGAGATGTGACATAAATCAAACAAATGACTAACGCGATTACTGAAAATGCTGCTTTAGGACCACTTGCATAATTTTGATAAATAATCGGCACTAATGCGATCGTTAAAAACATACCTAAGCTTGCAAATATTCTTGCTAAAGATCCAATACTTTCTCTTTCTTTAGGATCTGTTGAAAACGATGGATACATGGACCAATAACTAATATCATTCATGGTAAACGTCATGCCTGATAATACATATAAAATCCCAAAAACAGTAACAAATGCAGTGCCAGTTAAACCTAAATCTTGAAATAGTAAATAGAAAATAAGTGCAGATGATAACGCACCTATTAAGATCCATGGTTTAAACTTGCCATATCTTGATTTTGTGTTATCAACAATCGTTCCCATAATTGGATCATTAATCGCATCCCAAATTCTTGCAATTGCTACAATGGTACCAATAGCAATTAGCTGCCAGTTAGGAAGACCTAACGCATCTGTAAAAAAGACGATGAGATATGTGCTATATAACGCATACATCATATCTCTACCCATGCCACTCATGGCATAGGTCCATTTGGTTTGTTTGCTTACCTTAACATCTTCTTGCATATGTTTATCCTTTAGATCCTTTTCTAAGTTTTCTTAAACCTCTAAAGATTTTTAAGTTTATTAAATCGACAAGCCCTTCTGCTTGTGTGAAGGATACTTTTCCTGCACTAAATAATGCAAGCATATGAATTGGCGTTTCGTCCATGGTTTTTCTTGCGACTTCAACCATCCAGCTATCCTTCATCTCTTTGGCTTGCTTTAAGCCTTGCTTCATAACAATATTTCTAATAATTCTTCCCATCAATGTGTTTTTAGCATCCTCTAAGGTTGATGATAGTGTATAAGGTCTTTTTTTAATGATATTTTTAGGTGGTAATGTGCGTTGACATATTTTACTAAATTCTTGTGGATCGTAAATATATTTTTGGTAGCTTAGAGCTGGATGATGCACTTCTTCACCTTGAAGTTTGACATCAAAGGATTCAATCTCATCATTAACATGCTTGCATACAAGAATTTGATAATCACCTTTTTCAATGGTAAATCTTTTTTTATAAATATCATAATACGCAAAATCAGAAGTTAAAAGATCTATATCAATGGTTTGTGACTCGCCTGGCTTTAATTCAATCTTTTTAAATCTTTTAAGTTCTCTTCTTGCTTTATACACAGATGACTCATTGTTACCAATATAAACTTGAATGACTTCTTTACCTTTGACTTTACCTGTGTTTTGAACAGTAATTGATAAATGATATCCATCTTTTGTTTCATCTAAAACCATCGATGGATATTCAAACGTGGTATAAGATAACCCATAACCAAAAGGATATCTAACTTTTTTGTTAAAGGTATGATAGTAGCGATAGCCTATAAAAATAGATTCATCATAATACACTGCGTTATTATCATTTGTTAATTGTACGTTACAATCTTTTATATCATCAATAAACGTTTCTGCAAGTCTTCCTGAAGGATTAATCTTGCCGTATAAGATGTCTAAAATCGCTTCAGAAGAGGCTTGTCCGCCTAAATATGCTAGGAGTAATCCTTTGGTCATTGATTCAAAGGAAAGACTCACAACAGAGCCTGCAATGATGACACCAATGATATTTGGATTTACTTCATGAAGTTTTTCTAAGAGCTCTATTTGGTGTGATGGTATGTTTAATGTGTCACGATCAAATCCTTCTGTTTCATAACGATCTGGAAGACCCATCACATAAACAACCTTATCTACTAGTTTTGCTTTTTCTACTGCTTCTTCTAATAAATCTTGATCGAGTTTTTCTTGATCGAGTGTGTAACCTGTGGTATCTATAGCATGCTCTGAATATGTTGGTAAAAGTGATTTAATTTGTGAGACCTTTGTGGGGTTAATATGTGATGAACCACCACCTTGGAATCTCATGTTTTCTATAAACCCACCAAGAAAAAGTACTTTATCTTTTTTAGAAAGTGGTAAAATGTCCTGATTCTTTAATAAGACCATGGATTCTGATGCGATTCTTTTAGCAACCTTATGATGTGCATCTATATCATAGGTCACTTTATCATAGGTCTTATATTTTCTAGCAAGCTCGATGATACGTTCACTTGACTTTGTAACACTTTGTCTTAACACATCATCATCTTTAATATGATCTAATACTTCTTTCGATCTATATCCAAAGGATGTTGGCATTTCTAAATCACAGCCTGCCTTTAAGCTTTCTACTCTTTTATGTACAGCACCCCAGTCTGAAACAACCACACCTTTAAATCCCCATTCTTTTCTAAGTACTTTTTGAATGTATGGATGTTCAGTTGCGTAAAAGCCATTGATTTTATTATAGCTTGCCATCACAGTTGCTGGGTTTTCCTTAACAACACGTTCAAAGGCTTTTAGATAGATTTCACGTAGTGCTCTTTCATCAACGATACTATCTATGAAGAATCTATTTTTCTCTTGATTGTTTGCAAAAAAGTGTTTGACTGATGTTCCAACGCCTTCATCTTCAATACCTCTAACAAACGCACTTGCAAGCTCTCCAGCTAAATAAGGATCTTCAGAGAAATACTCAAAGTTTCTCCCACAAAGAGGTGATCTTTTCATATTAATCCCTGGACCTAAGATGATATTTACTTTCTCTTTTTTCGCTTCAATAGCCATATATTTTCCCATCGTTTTTAGTAATTCAGGGTCAAAGCTACATGCTGTTAAAGAAGCTGTTGGAAAACAGGTGGCTGGTACACTACCAAAAACACCTAGATTATCTTTCGACTCATATTGTTTTCTCAAGCCATGTGGGCCATCAGCCATCATGATGCTTGGCAAGTCTTTGACTGGTTTGGTATGCCAAACATCAAGTCCATCTAGTAATTGAACTTTTTCTTCTTGTGTTAATTTCATGAGACTAATACCTCCTCATATATGGCGGTTTGACCACTTTCTATTTCAATCATGCCTATACCTTTTTCCTTTGATTTTACATAAAATGAGATCGTGCCACTGACTAAGTGGATATGACTTGGACCGATTAATTCAATCGACCCACTGACGTTAATCTTTATATCATCAAATGCATAATCAACAATTTCTTCATGTTGATTCACTTTGGTTAACACATATTGCTTCACATCATAGGTATCACCTAGTTTTAGTTCATGATCATCTGATGTAAGCACTAAATCAAAGGTTTGATGAGTTTCGATATGCACAGTTTTCATGAGCTTCTCATTTTTATAGCCTTTAAATGTGTATTTAAGTGATGTTTGTCCCCATCCACTTGTATACTTGAAAAAGAGTTTGACGCCATCATCCATCGATAAATGATATTTTTTTAGCATGAAAAGCATAGATAGTTTGTGCTTAAGAGATAATTTATTACCATAAGTCATAATGGCTTTAAATATTTCTTTTATTTTTCTTGCATCTTTTTTAGACATCTTTTCGTTTTTTTCTAACGATTCACCAATAAAATCAGTCATAATAATTGGTGGATGCTTTAGATGAGGATATGCTTTTTTATCAGGTTTAAATGTTCCTATTAACATTTCATTCTTATAAAGCATCACTTCATCTAAATTTGTCATCACATAGACTTCTTTTAATAATCCCCCTTTATAATCACCTATATGCATTTTAGACGTTACTTCTAAAATAGGCTCATCATCTTTTAGGGTCTGATATGCAAGACTCGCTATTTTATCTAATCTAAACATATCTAATACACCATGATAACACACACGATCGCCACTACCAAAATCCTTATGTGTGTGATAATCAAACATGGACCAACCAATTGCACCACTGATATTGTTTTTTGGATTTAAGGCTTCATTGATGACATTTAAATGTCTTTTTAAATGTTCTATGCGATGTGATTCATCATCAAATCGCTTTGTTGGAAACATATGTCCATTATATTCAGTGACCAAATAAGGGTTTTTCTTATCTGTGACTTTATGTTTAGGAAGAAGCCCTTTGTTTTTACCTGTATGTGAAAAATCATTATATGTATAAACATCTTCTAATAATTCACTCTTCTCAAAATTACGAACGCCTCCTCTTGGTCTAGAGGGATCTAATGATTTTGCAAGCTCGTTTGTTTTTTGATAAAAGTCATGATGATCAGCAGACTCATTAATTCTTACACCCCACATGATGATAGAAGGATGGTTTCTGTCTCTTAAAATCATTTCTTTTAAAGCATCTAAACTTCTTTGTTGAAAAATCTCATTTCCGATATGCTGCCAGCCTGGAATTTCTTCAAACACTAAAAGTCCAATCTCATCACAGCGTTTTAGAAAATGCTTTGACTGTGGGTAATGTGATGTTCTAACAATATTAACACCAAGATGATATTTTAGTAAATCAGCATCTTTTTCTTGCATGGATTTTGGCATTGCATAGCCAACATAAGGATAGCTTTGATGACGATTAAGTCCGATGAGCTTTACGTTTTTACCGTTTAAATAAAAGCCTTCTTTTTTAAATTCAATGGTCCTCATGCCAAAGTTTTCATTGATTTCATCTGTTTGATCTTGATCTTTAATCTTTACATTTAATTGGTAGAGATGCGGATGTTCAAGATCCCATAATATAGGATGTTCAATCTCTACATAATAATGAGATAGACTGTGCTTGATTGTATCTTTATTTATGTAAACTGTTTTTCCTTCATCATCTTTAATTTCTAAAGAGATATCTCCATGATGCTTTTTTGTTTTTACATGGATTTTTAAATCCTTTTCACTGAGTTGTTCAATAAAAAGATATTCAATATATTGTTCATCCCTAAGGATTAAAGACACTTCTCTATAAATGCCACCATAGCCTAAATAATCAACGACACCACCAAAGGGTGGAAGTTCATCTAATTCTTTTGTATCAACGATGATGGCTAGTATATTGTCATTTGTATAACTTATATGTTCACTCATCTCAAATTCAAAGGGCGTATAGCCGCCATAATGCTCACCAACATAATGACCATTGATATAGATTTTTGCATGATGCAAGATACCTTCACATAAAATATGACATAATTTACCTTGATCTTTTTCACTTAGTTTGAAGACTTTATAATATGAAAAAACATCTTGATAAGAGCGTTCGTTAAAATTGTTCAGTGGTAATTCTACCACTTGATGTGGTATATCAACAATCTCTAAATCATCAAAACTTATTCTTTTTTCATCATTTTTTTCATATGTCTTAAAATACCACTCAAAATTGATAGGGATTACTTTTCTCATAAGGACACCTCTTTCAAGTAATATAATTCAGAACCAAAGTCACCTAGAAGTCTTGTATGTTCATTATAATAAGTACCTGAAAATTGTTGTTTAGGATAAAACCCCTCATGTAAGACTTGTCCACTTGCTAAAAAGTTCATATCTGTCTGTTTTAAGGTATATCTTTGTTTAATCATCTGCATAATCATGCCATCTGGATGTAATTTAATAGGTAGTGCGTGGCTTATTAAATGTCCAAATCTAGAGAGTCCTAATCTTTCTTCTATTTTATGGACATGATAAATTTGATCTTTTTTAAGATGATCAATTTTAATCGTTTCTAACTCAGGACTAGGTAATTGATTTGTTTGATAGTATCCAAACATATGTTCACTATCCTTTGATACTTGAAAAAACATATGATTTTCTTGATGTGGGTAACGATAAAAATCCCCATACTGAAAAAGCATGCGGTGTTTTTTATAAAACTCAATATGCGTTTTAATCATTTTTTTCTCATAGGGTTTTACATACTTAAGATTGAGCTCATAGCCTAAAACACCAAAACTAGCAACATTAAATCTCGTAGACAACGGTGTATCTCTTAAGGTTTGTACGTGTGGTGCTAAGCTCACATGAGCACTTATGGTAGATTGAGGGTAAAAATAACTAAGTCCTTCTTGAATGCTTAATCTTGATATAGGATCTGTATTATCTGATGCCCAAACGAATGCACCATAGCATAACATACCTAAATCAAAACGGTTTCCACCACTTGAGCATGTTTCAAGTAAGATATCTGGATAACTTTCTTTTAATTCATGTAAAATCTCATATAACCCTAACATATAACTATGGAAAAAAGCACCTTGATGTGTTAGACATTTTGAGTACATGTCTGTGATGTGTCTATTCATATCCCATTTGATGTAAGAGATATTTGCTTCACTTAAAATCTTTTTAATGTTTTCTATTATATAATGCCTTACCTCTTTATTGCATAAATCTAAAACAAGCTGATTTCTTCCTAATGCAGGTGTCCTACCTTCTATCTTTACTGCAAATGAAGGATATTTTTCATAAAGCTTACTTTTTGGATTTACCATTTCTGGTTCAAACCATAACCCAAAAGATAGACCTAATCGGTTGATTTTACGTGATAAACCTTTAATACCACTTGGTAGTTTCTTATAATTGACATCATAATCACCAAGTCCTTCTAGATCATCATTTCTAGTGGAAAACCAACCATCATCTAAAACGAATAATTCAGCACCTAGTGCTTTCGCATCCTTAGCTAGCTTCATAAGTTTTCTTTCGTTAAAATCAAAATAGAAAGCTTCCCAACTATTAAATGCAATCGGTCTTTCCTTAAATTGGAAGGATTTAGGTGTGATGTGGTGATTGACAAAATGATGAAAGTTTTTTGATAGTTGATTAAATCCTTGATCAGAGTAGGTTAGAATAGCCTCTGGTGTAACAAAGGCCTCACCTTTTTTAAGTTCCCATTCGAATGTATGAGGATGAATCCCCGTCATGACACGCATATGACCAAATGTGTTGATTTGAACAGCCTCATAATGATTACCGCTATAAACCAAATTTAACCCGATGCAAACTCCAGTTGTTTCTGTCGCATCTTTTTTCGCTAATATGATGCCAGGTTGATGTCTATTAGAACTAGAGCCTGTCACAGATTCATTAATGTAAGTGCCATAAGATAAGGCTCTTTTATGTTTGCCAGCTTCTTTAATCCACCCACCATCAAGTGTATATAAATCATAATCAAAGGACTTTAGGTCAAACATCATACTCATGATTTTTCGAATCATTAAAGGTTTTTCGTGATGATTGATTAATCTTACGCGTCTTGAAATGATATTCGAATTTTTGAATACTGTATAAATTAAATGAAGTGCACATTTTGCATGCTTATCTTCTAGATGAATAACTAAGGTCTCTACATCTTCATCATAGGCTTTTGCTTGAGGTAGTTCAAAAAATACAAAAATACCTTTCTTGATTTCATGTGATTCATAGATAAAATCTGAAACAAATGTACCATCAGGCATTTTGAGTTCTAAAGGTGTTAATCGAAAATCTCCTTTACCAATGCCCGAATACTCTAAGGGATAGAGTTCTAAAAAGAGTTTACCTTTTTTGTTTTGATATTCAATCGTGCTACCCATACCTGCCGTGATTTTTGTATGTAATGGTTCATAGTTTTCATCGATGAGTTTACGTCCAAAATAAATATGCTCTAAATGACCTGTAGGCAAAAGATGGATGATATAGTTTAACGCTTTTGATTCCAGTATAAAATGATCATTTTTAAATGTTATCATGTGTACAATCTCTTTCTATGACTAAAGCTTGGTATGGTTTTAAGTGTTTTAAAGGTAAAGAAATGCTCTCATCATTTTTTATAAGTATTTTTCCATCAATTTTTAGAGGTATTTTGGATGTTTTAAGATTCAAATTCACAAGGATGATTAAAGATTTACCTTGATATGTTCTTTCAAATATGAAGATACTATGATTCATATATAATGGCTTAAAATCGCCATTTAACATGATATCATTTGTCTTCCTAAACTGGATAAAACGTTGATAAAAAGAAAGAATTGAGTCTTTATTTTTCAAATCATCTTCTACATTAATAGTTTTTTTATTTTCGTTCATTTTTAACCACGGTTTTTGATCACTAAAACCACCATCTTTTGACCATTGCATCGGTGTTCTTGCATGATCTCTTGAAGTTCTTTGAATCATTTTTTTAATATACCAATTTGGAAACTTTAACTTCTTTGCTAAATGATAGATTCTATGTGTTTCAACATCCATATATTCATCCATCGATTGAAAATCACCATTGGTCATACCAATCTCTTGACCTTGATAAATATAAGGTGTACCTTTTAAACTTAGATTGAATAACGCTAATGCCTTTGCACTTAAGATATGGTAATTCTTTTCATTACCAAATCTAGAAACAGATCTTGGTTGGTCATGGTTTTCTAAGTAATTCGCGTTCCAATAAGCCTCTTTTTGCCATTTAGAGATGACTTTAAAGAGCTTTTTAGGTTTAAACTTTGTCTTAAACCACTTATTATTGATTTGATCAACTTCCATATGCTCAAAACTAAAGACCATATCAAGCTCATGTCTTTCTGGTAAGATTAAGTCATTTGCTTGTTTGGTATTAACCATTACGGTTTCACCTACAGTAAATTGATCATAAAGATCTAAAACCTCAGATCTTAATCTTTTTAAGATACGATGACATCCTTCTTGTGAATGATAATGCTCTCTTCCTCTTAAAACAAGTCGCTTCTTGCCATCCTTTAAAGATGTTTTATAGATGATGTTAATGACATCACATCTAAAACCGTATATCCCTTTATTAAGCCAAAATATCATAATGTCTTTGATTTCATCATAAACCTTTGGATTGTGCCAGTTTAAATCAGGTTGTTTAGGACTAAATAAGTGAAGATAATAGCTATCACCTGCTTTACTCCAAGCAGATCCTCCAAAAAAGCTTGTCCAGTTATTAGGTTGATCTTTCCAAATATAATAGTCTCTATATGGACTATCTTTTTTCTTACTTTCGATAAACCATGGATGCTCATCAGAGGTATGATTGATAACTAAATCCATAATGATTCTCATCCCTCTTTTCATCGCCTCAACGATGAGTAGATCCATATCTTGCATCGTGCCATATTCTGGATTGATTTGATAATAGTCACTAATATCGTAACCATTATCATCGTTAGGCGATGCGTAAACAGGCGATAGCCATATGATGTCCACGCCTAAATCTTTAATATAGTCAAGTTTAAGAATAATGCCAGGAATATCTCCTATACCATCATGGTTACTATCGTTAAAACTTCTAGGATACACTTGATAAACGATACCTTTTTGCCATAAGTTCGATTTTTCAATCATTAAGTTCCACATCCTAAACGTATTTGATTACTTATTATTATATAATAACTTATCATATTAAACCTTCAAACAAAATAAAAAAAGCTATTTCTTTGAAGAAATAACCTTTTAAAATGTTTTTAATGCTTCTAAGAGTTCCTTTAAAGGTAATCCTACAATCGTGAAAAAATCACCTTTATAATGGTCTACTAAAGCACCACCATCACCTTGAATCGCATACGCTCCTGCTTTATCCATAGGTTCTCCACTTTGAATATAATTTTTAATTTCTAAATCACTTAAATATTTCATCCACACTTCAGTTTCTGATACAAACGTTTTTACTTGGTTCCCTTTTACTAAGCAAACACCTGTATAAACGACATGACGATCGTCAGATAAAAGCCTAAGCATGCGATAAGCATCTTCTTCATCCTTGGGTTTCCCTAAGACTTGACCTTCAAAAACAACGATGGTATCAGCACCTATCACAACATCATTAGGATATTTAGATGCGACATGAAGTGCCTTCATTTTTGCAAGTTCGATGACGAGTTCTCTTGGTTCTAACGATTCATCCATCGTTTCATCTAAATGAGAGGGTTCAACCTTAAACTCTAAACCTGCATCTTCTAAAAGCTTTGCTCTTCTTGGTGAACTACTTGCCAAAATTAACATATCTTGGTCTCCTTTATCGTATGCTATTATAACATAGAACTTCGATTCTCAACCATTAAATTTACATGCTCATGTTATAATAGTTCTATAGAAATGAGGATGATTTTGTGGATGATATGATCTCCTATCTCAAAGATACCTTAAAAATTCCATCTAAAAAAACATTAGTTCTATCTGTAAGTGGTGGCATGGATTCCATGGCACTTCTTCATCTTTTATCAAAATCTGATTTTAAAATCGCCGTTGTACATTTTAATCATCAAAAAAGAACAGAATCAATCATTGAAAAAGATATGGTAGAAAACTATGCAAAAACACTTGATCTACCTTTTCATTATTATACCATTCAAATAAATGATGGCAATTTTCACCATGAAGCTCATCACTTAAGATATCACTATTTAAAGGAAGTTGCTAAACTCTATCATACTCCTTATATTTTAACAGCACACCATTTAGATGATTTATTTGAAAATGTGCTCATCAAACTTACAAGAGGTTCAAATTTACTGGGTTATGCTGGTATGCAAATCGTCTATCAAGATGATCGTTATACATATATCAAACCGCTGCTTTATACATCCAAGGATGATATCAAGGCTTATGTTAAAAAACATGATGTACCCTATTTAGAGGACGAATCTAATGATACACATTTATATTTAAGAAATAGATATCGTCATGCTGTTGTTCCTATTATGAAACAAGAAAATGAGGATTTGTTATCAAAGATTAAAGATTTTCATGTGCAGCTTTCACAAGCATTTAAATATATTAGACAACAAACTGAAAAGTTGATGCCAGATAAAAACATGATTCATATTCCCTTATTCAAAGAACAAGATGATGTCATTCAAGAGGATATGATTGCATACTTAATCCAACAGAACAAGCTCTCATCAAGCTATGAAACCATCCTCAAAATCAAAGAGATGCTAAAGAATAAAAAACCTAATGCTACCTATCTTTTATCATCGGAGCACGAATTAATTAAATCTTACGAAGAGGCCTTTATAAAGCCAATTTCAACCCTTAAAAATAAGGTTTATCAACTTAAAGAAGGGGAAAATAAGCTATCAAATATGGCTATTTTCACATTTTTAACCAAAACCAACAGCAATACTGCGGAATTCACAAAATTGTGTTATAATAAATTAGCGTTTCCACTATGGCTACGCCATCGCAATCCAGGTGACATGCTCGCTTATTCATACGGGCACAAAAAACTAAAAAAACTTTTAATCGACAAAAAAGTACCCATGAAAAAAAGAGATGCTTTATGGGTCTTAACAGATAACAATCACCAGGTATTATGGGTAGAATCCTTCTACTTAAATGAAACCTTAGGTGATCAGGAATGCTTATATTTCAAACTTAAAGAGGTAAAGAAACATGCATAACGACATTTCAGAAATTCTACTGTCTGAACAGGAAATCCAAGACATATGTAAAAGACTAGGACAAGAAGTAACAAAAGACTATCAAGGCAAAAACCCTATCTTAGTAGGTCTTCTAAAGGGCTGTGTACCTTTTATGGCTGATGTCCAAAGATATATCGATTTAAAAGTCGATATCGCATACATGAGTGTCTCAAGCTATCATGGTGGCATATCATCCTCGGGTGATGTTAAAATTAAAATGGATTTAGATATATCCATTAAAGATCGTGATGTCATCATTATTGAAGACATCGTTGATACAGCAAATACGATTGTTACGATTATTGAGTTACTGAAGCATCGTGGTGCTAAATCTGTAAAAATGGTCACACTTTTAGATAAGCCTGAAGGTAGAAAAAGACCTTATCAACCTGAATATGTTGGAAAAGTTATTCCTAAAGCTTTCGTAGTCGGTTATGGACTCGATTACGAAGAGTACTATCGTAATCTGCCTTATGTAGGTATATTAAAACCCGAAGTTTACGCAAAATAAAGAGGTGTATCTATGAATCAAAACCCAACGCCAAAAAGAAATCAACAATTTCGCAAGAAGCCAGATTATTTAATCTTGCTTTTTACCCTTGTCATCGTGATTGGGGTCTTCCTATTTTTAAGAGATGCTTTTCAAGGTGAGGTTGCAACCTTAAATGCAACAGAATTAGTCACTGCAGCTAATGCAAACCATATTGAAGAAATTACTTACACGCCAGTTGGTGGCGATAATATCTCACTTGTTGAAGTCAAAGGAACATTTAGACGCACAAGTGGTTCAGCAAATTTCTATGGTACCGTTAATTTTGAAACCATCATAACGATAGAACAAGCAACAACCGTATTTGAAATCGTTGAAACGAATGGTGGATCTACTTCTATTGTTCCAAGAAGCGGTGTCACGATTTGGACAGTTTTAATTAACTTAGTCCCAATGATCTTAGTCATTGTTGTCTTATTCATTATCTTTAGAAATGCAAACAGCCAAAACTCAAGAGCATTTGATTTTGCAAAAAATCGTGCGAAGTTAAATAGAGAAAAATCAGTGACGTTTAAGGATGTTGCTGGTGCTGATGAAGAAAAACAAGAAATGGAAGAACTGATTGACTTCCTAAAGACGCCTAAGAAATATGTCGACATGGGTGCACGCATTCCAAAGGGTGTACTTCTTGTTGGTTCTCCTGGTACAGGTAAAACGCTTTTAGCCCGTGCAGTAGCAGGTGAAGCCAATGTACCATTCTTCTCAATATCTGGTTCTGACTTCGTGGAAATGTTTGTTGGTGTTGGTGCATCAAGAGTGCGTGACTTATTTAAAGTCGCTAAAGAAAACTCACCATGTATCATCTTCATCGATGAAATTGATGCTGTAGGTCGTCAACGTGGTGCAGGTTTAGGTGGTGGGCATGATGAAAGAGAACAAACATTAAACCAACTACTCGTTGAAATGGATGGATTTACGACCAATATGGGTATTATCATCATGGCAGCAACCAACCGTCCTGACGTATTAGACCCAGCTTTACTTCGTCCAGGTCGTTTCGATCGTCAAATCACCATTAGTTTACCTGATGTAAGAGGACGCGAAGCTATTTTAAAAGTACATGCTAGAAATAAAAAATTAGATCCAAAAATTAAACTAGGAGAATTCGCACATCGTATTCCTGGATTCTCTGGCGCTGATATTGAAAACTTACTTAACGAAGCTGCACTCCTTGCAGCACGTGATAATAGAACTTTAATTGCTGAACAAGATATGGATGAAGCGATTGACCGTGTCATGATGGGACCAGCTAAAAAGAGCCGTAAATATTCAGCTTCTGAAAAGAAAACTGTGGCTTATCATGAAGCAGGACATGCCGTTATTGGTTTAAAGCTTGAAGGTGCAAACATTGTTCAAAAGGTCACCATCATCCCAAGAGGTCGTGCAGGTGGTTATAACTTGATGACTCCAGGTGAAGAAAAGTTCTTAGAAACAAAACAATCACTTACAGCTCGTATTACTTCTTATCTCGGTGGACGTGTTGCTGAAGAAACAGTCTTTGACACAGTAACTACCGGTGCTTATAACGATTTTCAAATGGCAACTCAAATTGCACGTGCCATGGTTACTGAATATGGTATGTCTGATTTAGGACCTATCCAATATGAATCATCTGGTGGTAATGTCTTCTTAGGTAGAGATTATTTCAAAGAGAAAAACTTCTCTGATCAAGTAGCACATGAAATTGATAAAGAAGTGAGACATATTATTACTTCATGCTTCGAAAAAGCAAGAGAAATTATTACAACACACCGTGACTTACTTGATCTTATCGCAAAATACTTAATTGAAGTGGAAACACTTACTAAAGCAGACATCGAAGAAATCGTTGAAACAGGTAAACTTTCTTGGTGGCAAGAAAAGAAAGACACAAACGGCAATGAGGCTTGATAAGTTTTTAAAGGTTTCAAGAATTATTAAACGAAGAACAGTCGCTAAAGAGGCTGCCTTAAAGGACCGTGTAGAGATTAATGGAAAAATCGCGAAACCATCAACACATGTTAAAGAAAATGATATCTTAACACTCTACTTTGGTTTAAATATCATTAAAGTAAAAGTCATCTCTCTTATTCAAAAGAAAGATGTCTTAATGTATGAACTATTATCTGAAGAAAAACAGCCATAATTTGTTATTATGGCTTTTCTTATGATATAATATCTTGGATTAGGAGGATGAATCACATGTATCCAGAAGACTTAAAAGAACAACAAATCGTCAGACGTGAAAAAGCACAAGAATTAAAGGATAGAGGGATTGAACCCTTTGGACAAAAATATCAACGCACACACACATCTAAACAAATTATTGAAGCCTACGATCAATTTGATCACGATCACTTCTTAGACAAAACATATGAAGTAAGTATCGCAGGACGTATTATGTTAAAACGCGGCCAAGGTAAGGCTGGTTTTATGCATCTACAAGATAGAGATGGACTCATTCAAGTCTATGTTCGCCAAGATAACGTTGGTGAAGATGCTTATGATTTATACAAAAAAGCTGACTTAGGTGATATCGTAGGTATCAGGGGTCATGTTTTTAGAACTAAAACAAATGAACTTACTGTAAAAGCTGATCAATTCACGCATTTAACGAAAGCATTAAGACCACTTCCAGATAAATATCATGGCCTACAAGATAAAGAGGAAGCTAGACGAAGAAGATATGTTGACTTAATCGTTAATGAAGAAGCGAAACGTGTCGCGATGCTTCGCCCAAGAATTATTCGCTCTATTCAAAACTATTTTGATAGTCGCGGTTTTGTAGAAGTTGAAACACCTGTACTTCAAAGCATTTTAGGTGGTGCAGCAGCAAGACCGTTTGTAACGCACCATAATGCACTTGATATGGACTTCTATTTAAGAATCGCTACCGAACTACCACTCAAAAGACTCATTGTTGGTGGCTTAGAAGCTGTTTACGAAATTGGTCGTCTCTTTAGAAATGAAGGTATGGACGCTAAGCATAACCCAGAATTTACAACCATTGAAGCTTATTTGGCATATTCTGATATGGAAGGTATGATGGATTTAGTTGAGGGGTGTCTATCAACAGTAACCTATGAAACATTAGGGACATATGATGTCACATTTAATGATACTATCATCCATATGGCACCAACATGGAAAAGATGGCATATGGTAGATGCTGTTAAAGAAATGTCAGGCGTTGATTTCTGGCAACATATGACGTTAGATGAAGCAAAAGCGCATGCTAAGGCACATGATATTCATGTTGAAAAGCACTATAGCTACGGTCATATTATCGAACAATTCTTTGAAAGATATTGTGAAGAAAAGATTATTCAACCAACTTTTGTTTATGGTCATCCTATTGAAATATCACCACTCGCAAAAAAGAATGAAAAAGACCCTAGATTTACGGATCGTTTTGAATTATTTATTAATAAGAGTGAGTATGCCAATGCATTCTCAGAATTAAATGATCCCATTGATCAAAGAGAAAGATTTGAAAATCAATTAAAAGAAAAAGCATTAGGCAATGATGAAGCAAACGAAATGGATATCGACTTTGTTGAATCCCTAGAATATGGTATGCCACCAACAGGTGGACTAGGTATCGGTATAGATCGACTCGTGATGTTACTTACAAATACACCAAACATTAGAGATGTCATCTTATTCCCACATATGAAACATAGATAGAACAAGAAAAAAAGTGCTGATTTCAGCACTTTTCTATTTTACATCTTACGTTTAATTATCTAATACACCTTCGCCTGGATAATCCACTTCATCATACTCATCTAAATCACTTGGGAAGTTTGGAAGTTCAACACCAAAGTCAATGACATAAAGAATATCAATTTCAATATTACCATCTTTTGATAAGAACTCAACGTCCATAGCTAACTTAGTAATCTTATTGTCTTTAATAGAAATCACGAATTTAACGGATAGATTTTCAATTTCAGCATTGATTGCATCTCTAGCTTCATTAATCGCTTCTTGAATCTCTTGTTCTGTTGGTGTTTCACCATACTCACCAGCAACTTCAGCTGCAGTTCTAATAACATCTTCTAAATTATCTAAGATACCTTGTTTATTGATTTCAAAAACAACTGAATAAGTTTGACCATCTTTATAAACCTTTAAGTTAGGAATGGCTTCCATGATTTCATCGAAATCACCATTTTCAATCATTTCTAAAACTTCAGCAGGTAACATGTTATCATATTCATCAATGAGTTCTTCTGAATATGTATCATCCCACATGGTTTGAGTCACTTGTTCTCTAATCTTTTGTTTGAAGACTGCTGACTCAGTTTCTCCATCCATAGTCGCTTCAATATCTGAATTTAGATATAGATATTGATTGTAAAAATAAATACCACCACTACCTACTGCTGCATTACTATAGGTTTCTGTTTCTGGTGTTTCCATATATGTCCATGTTTCAGTACGTTCTGATGAAAAATCGATATCACCTTCAGCATGAAGTCTTACATCTGCAACAAGTGGAGATAAAAATGAATAGATCACCAAACTAAATTCTGCTTGAACAGATTCTTCTGAAGAATAACCCCAACCTTCTGATTCAGTAAACACATTGAACATACCAGAAATCTCTAATCTCATAGATTCTTGATTTTCTGTAGAGTACTCTAGATTTTGGAATAGTTCAACCATCTCAGTTCCGCTTAATTCAACTAAATCCCCTTCTTTGAATTCAGGAAACTCCCCAATATCACTGCCATTTTCACATGCAGCGAGCCCAAAAAATGCTAAAACTAGCAATAAGTAAAACAAAATTCTTTTCATAGATTCACCTCTTTTGCTCTATTATATATCTTTTGGCTTGTAATGTAAATAAAAAGGAACCCTTCATATTAAGTGATTTCATATATAATAGTAATAACAGGGGTTGACACTATGATTTCATTAAAAAACATCTTTAAAACATATCATGCAGCAGATGAAGACATCCATGCCTTAAAGGATATTTCCATATCACTTAGACATAAAGGACTCGTGATGATTTTAGGTCCATCTGGATGTGGAAAAACAACACTTCTTAATTTGATGGGTGGTTTAGATCAACCATCATCAGGTGAACTTTTTATGTTTGGAAAGTCTAGACATGATATGAATGAAGATGAACTTAATACTTATCGTAATCACAAAGTGGGCTTTATATTTCAAAACTATTACTTAATACCACATTTAAATATCATTGATAATGTAGCTTTACCACTTCTTTTATCTGGTTTCGATGAGAAAACTGCAAAAGAAAAAGCTAAAGAACAACTGATTCGTTTAGGTTTAAAAGATAAACTTTTTAAGAAGCCTTCTGAACTATCAGGTGGACAACAACAAAGAGCAGCGATTGCAAGAGCTCTTATTCATGAACCAAACATTATTTTGGCAGATGAGCCTACGGGTTCTCTTGATCATGAATCTTCATTAGATATTATGCATATCATAAAAACCATTTCTAAAGATCGATTAGTCGTGATGGTTACTCATAATATGGAGCTTGCCGAATCGTTTGGTGATGAAATCATTGAAATGAGGGATGGTCAAGTACTCTCCACTCATGAAGCAAAAACAGAAGATACACTAAAAAAAGAGCATATCCATCATAAAGTCAATTTATCCATAAAGACTTCTTTTTTCTTATCTTTTGGCAATCTTCTTAAACGAAAATATCGAACACTTTTAACCTTGCTAGCAGCATCCATCAGCGTTATTGGAATGAGTTTGGTGCTTGCTGTATCATTTGGTTTTAATCGCTTTGTTGAAGATAGAAAGGTTGAAACGTTAAATGCTTTTCCAATCCGTGTTGAGCGTGTCTCTTTTGTTGTACCTTTATTAGATGATCACTATAGACCAAACCTAGAGACTTTTCCTGATGATGGTATTGTTCATTTAAGAAATATTCAATATGAGTTTCAAACGATTAATACATTAACACCCGAATACTATAACTATGTCCAAGATATGAATCAAAGTCTTTACACCTATATTCATTATGATTATCGAGTTATTTCTAATTTTATTGTTAATAATGATAGCACTTATAGTGATCCTTCGAGTTATCTTAGAGTCTCTGAGGTGAGCGAGTCCTATATCGCTTCTAACTATGATATCTTAACTGGTACTCTTCCTTCAGATGATACACCTCAAATCTTTATCGTTTTAGATCGATACAATCGTCTATCTAAAGATATTGCACAAGCCTTTGGCTTTAGTGGAGATGATGATATTTCTTTAGATGTGCTTTTAGACCTTGAGGTTTTTTGGGTTCCTAATGATGTGATGTACACTCAAAACGGGGAAAACTTTACTAAAGCATCACTAGGTTCAGTTTATAACCATGCTCAACGAGTTGAAATACCCATCGTTTCCATCATTCGCATTAAAGATAAATTTGAATTAGATCCTCTTAAAACAGGCATTTATTATACAAAAGCTACTCAAGACTTAATCAGAGAAAGTTCCATAGATAGTGAGATTGTTGTAGCTCAAATCTCATCATCAACATCTGTCATTGATGGCTCAAGCTTAACATCTTCTCAAAAAGATCAATTATTAAGATCCTTAGGATATGCAACCTATCCATTATCTTATGCCATCTATTCTAGAAGCTTTCAAGATAAGGATATTATTGTCAATTACTTAAGAGGCTATAATCAAACTGTTTCAGCGTCTAATGCGATTGAGCCTTTAGATGTTGCTGGTATCGGTCTAGCAACCATGAGAGTAGTCATTGATTCAACGACTTGGATCTTACTTTCTTTTGCAATCATCTCATTAATTATTTCTAATTTTATGATTGGTATCATGACTTATACATCAGTGATTGAACGCACTAAAGAAATTGGTTTACTTAGAAGCATTGGAGCATCTAAAAAGGATGTGAAACGTATCTTTTATGCTGAAACATTTATGATTGGCTTTCTTTCTGCACTGATTGGCCTTCTACTTTTATATCTACTCATGCCACTCATTAATCTTGGTCTATATCAATTGACAGGTATCAAAGGTGTCGGTTATCTACCAATTATTTATGGTCTGATGATTCTTATATTAAATACTTTATTGACAAGTATTGCAGGACTGATACCAGCAAATATTGCATCTAAGAAAGATCCAATTATCGCCTTAAGAAGCCAATAAAAAAAGCCTAATCGGCTTTTTTTTATGCGCTTATGGTTATATTAATTTCTTCAGGACTATGAGACCCAATCGCAAAAATATAATATGTTCCGGGTTCTAATAAAATTGATGTCATACCATGAAGATTCGCAATTATTTCGTCATCATCATTATAAAGAACAAAGTGATTAAATGTATCAGTTATACTTATTGTAATCTCTTTATGTTCTAAGAGTTCAAATGCTACAATATCGATATCAAATCTATACTGAAGATTGATTGTAAATGACTTATTCAAAGAAACCTTTAAAGGATTGTGGTCTTTATGATTCGCATGATCATCAATCAGATAATCAGTCGTTTCATTAAATTCTGGTGTAAAAGCTCCTGGTAAATAAAAATATTCAATCCATGCACGTTCAAATGTTCTACCCATCTCTAATTCAAATGCTTCATTCAGATAGTCTTTAAAATCAAAAATAATAGAATGGATTTCTCCCTTTTTTCTTACCTTAATTAAGACATCAATCAAAAAATCCTCTACTTCATGATCGTTTTTCTCAAGCATATATGTAGCTACATAAGATTCAATAGCTTTGATCATTTTAAGTGATGATTCTAATTGACTTGCTGGAACACTTAATGCATATGTTTCATATACTGAAGTTGAAATAAGTTTAGCTTCTTCTAATAGATCGAATAAACTTAAATATGGATTATCTTCCATAAAACTAGGTCCACTTGACTGATAATATGTGCCATCAACTTCATTAATTACATAAAACGTTTCATCTCTTTTGATAAGCATTTGACTCATGTCACTTTGAGTGACTTTAGCAAAATGAACATAGAAAGGATGATTAAACAAATAGTTATCATAGTTATACTCATAAGTGGTTTTCCCACTATAAAAAACATCATAAGAAATACGAAATCCTACCTGATTACTTGTGCTAGCGTTATCTAATGCAATTTGTAAAACGCTACGCTCTTTCTCTTTTTCACAACTCATCATAAAAAATAATATAAATACCATTAAAATATACATATGAGTCTTCTTCATTTATTTTCCCCCTGGATGTGATAAATATATGTATATTCTATCACACAAGTAACAGAGAATTAATAAAAAATGAGCATTTCTGCTCATTTTATAATATGCCTAATTCATCTGCTATTTCTAAGAAGATATGATTGATTGGGTAATACTCAACATCTAACTTCTTGAATAACTCATAAGATAACTGATCGAGTTCCTCATACATTTCTATGGGGATCTCTTTTTTATCTTCAAGTAGTTTTTTTACTTTTTCTTCGAAAGATACAAGTACACTCATATCCTTTTCATCAAAAGTTTCTAAACCGAGAAGCTCATTTTGAAAATCAATCGTTGTTAATAACAAATTAACGTCTTTAGATTTTTTATCTAAATCCTCTAAATTGTTTTGATAGGTCTTCTTTAAGAGTTGATCAATCTCTTCGATCTGATCAACCATGTAATAAAAACCTGTCTCAAAGATTTGATCCTCTTCCTCAGAGTATGTTGGATCATCTATTAACTTATCATAGAGATAATCAATGACATCGATGACATGTTTAAAACGAATCATCAAATCGGAATTACGCTCAATCAGATATTTTAATAAATCATGATGTTCCATCTTCCAATTGGCATATTCGTGATAAACCTTCTCATCACGCACAATATCACCTCGTTATGCTTTATTTACTGAACCAAACATTTCTAATTTATCTTTAATGACTTGTTTAATTGCTTGATAACCTGGATCAAGTAATTTTCTTGGGTCAAAGCCCTTACCTTTTTGGTCTTTACCTTCTTCGATATATTTTCTAGTTGCTGCTGCGAATGCTAATTGAAGTTCAGTGTTGACATTAATCTTTGATACACCCATTGAAATAGCTTTTTTAACTTGTTCAGCTGGAATACCTGTACCACCATGTAACACTAAAGGTACACCGCCAGTTACTTCAGATACCGTTTGAAGCACATCAAATCTTAAGCCTGGCCAGTTTGCTGGATATGTACCATGGATATTACCAATACCAGCTGCAAACATATCTACACCTAATGCTGCAATTTGTCTGCATTCTTCAGGATCAGCAACTTCACCCATACCAACAACACCATCTTCTTCACCACCAATAGAACCTACTTCAGCTTCAACTGATACGCCTTTTGCATGACATACTTCGACGATTTCTTTTGTTTTAGCTAAGTTTTCTTCAAATGGATAATGTGAACCATCAAACATAATCGATGTAAATCCAGCCTCTAAAGCTTTATATGCACCTTCATATGTACCATGATCTAAATGTACTGCTACTGGTACTGAAACATTATAGAATGCATCGAGTGCATGTACCATAGCCATAACGTTTTTATACCCACCCATGTATTTAGCTGCACCTTCTGATACACCTAAAATCACTGGTGACTTTAATTCTTCAACTGTTGTTAAAACAGCTTTAATCCATTCTAAGTTGTTGATGTTGATTTGTGCAACACCATAACCTTCTTTACGTGCTTTTAATAACATATCTTTTGCGGATACGACTGCCATATTAAATTCCTCCTTGACATTTTTACCATATCTATTATATATCAAACATACCTATATTACAATCAAATCAGTGCGTGTAACCGTATACAGAACATCTATTTTTTATGAAAATTAAGGGTTGCACCAATAAAATCTTTAAAGAGTGGATGAGGTCTCAAGGGTCTTGATAAAAACTCTGGATGAAACTGAACAGCGATAAACCATGGATGGTTTTGTAGTTCAACCATTTCAACGAGCTGGTACTCACTATTAAATCCAGAAATGACCATATCTGAGGTTTCAAAATGATCTAAGTATTGATTATTAAACTCATAGCGATGTCTATGTCTTTCAAAGATTTCTTTTGATTTATAAGCTTCATAGGCTTTCGTATTTTCTTTGATTTCACAGCTATAAAGTCCTAATCTTAATGTGCCACCCATTTCTTCATCAGTGAGTCTTCCTCTTTGAAGTGAAATGATTGGATCTTTAGTGTCTGGGTCAATTTCTGTTGAGCTCGCATCTTTTAATCCTAAGACGTTTCTTGCATATTCAATGACTGCAAGCTGCATACCATAGCATAAACCAAAGAAAGGCATATTGTTTTCTCTCGCATAGGTGATGGCTGCTAATTTACCTTCTGTAGCTCTTTTTCCAAATCCACCAGGTACAATGAGTCCATCACAATCATGTAGGTATAAGCCAACATTATCTAAATCAACATCGTCTGCATTAATCCATTTAATTTTAATGCGTACATTATGATGATATCCTGCATGTTTTAATGCCTCTGAAACGGATAGATATGCATCATGAAGCTGCACATATTTTCCAACTAATCCGACTTCTATATCACCTTTTAGATGCTTAATACGATAAATCAAATCCTGCCAAGGTGTAATATCAGCTTCTGGTTTATCATCATACTGAAAATGCTTTAAAATCCAGTCATCAATGTTTTGCTTATGGAGATTAACAATGACTTCGTATAAGACATCAACATCAATAGACTCAAAGACTGCATCCTTGTCAACATCGCAGAATAAAGCGATTTTATCCTTATGCTCTGTAGAGATTGGAATCTCACTTCTAAGCATGATAATATCAGGATGAATACCCATACTCATGAGTTCTTTAACGGAATGCTGTGTTGGTTTTGTTTTAATTTCATTGGCTGCTTTTAAATATGGGACAAGGGTATTATGTATGTATAACGTATTATGATAACCAAAATCTCTTCGTGCCTGTCTGATAGCTTCTAAAAAAGGAAGAGATTCGATATCACCGACAGTACCACCAATTTCAGTAATAACGACATCTGGATTCGTATGCTTTGCAACGTCAACTAGCTTCTTTTTAATTTGATCAGTGATGTGGGGTATCACCTGAACGGTTGCTCCTAAATAGTCACCTCGACGTTCTCTTTTTAGAACGGTTTGATAAATCTTACCTGTTGTAATCGATGAGTGTCTATTTAAGTTTTCATCAATGAAGCGCTCGTAATGTCCTAAATCAAGATCAGTCTCGGCACCATCTTGGGTCACGAAAACTTCTCCATGTTGGTAAGGAGACATTGTGCCTGGATCCACATTGATATATGGATCGAATTTTTGCATAAAGACTTTTAAGCCTCTGCTTTTTAAAAGTTGACCAATGGCTGAAGCAGTGATCCCTTTCCCTAAACTAGATACAACCCCACCTGTGACGAAGATATATTTTGCCATAAAACCCTCCTTGATTTTTTAAATAAAAAGAATCCCCTAATACTAGGAGACTCTTTGGTGTGCCCTTATCTATTATATCAAAATAAAGATGTTTTACAAGCATGCATTTTTACTTTTTTAGTTTGATCAAAGAGTCTTTATATAGATGTCTCCCTTTTCAAAACCCATTTTTGTTAAATATGCTTGATGTTTTTCATTACCTGGTTTTGTAACTATTTTTTTATAACCTTGTTCTGTAAAATATTGTTTTTGTGTTTCATATAGAAAGTTACCTACTTTAAAATCACGATATGATGGTGTGACATAATCAATTAAAATTTCAAAGGTTTCTTTGTCAATCTTTTTTCCGACAACTAATCCAGCAGGTACCGTATTTCTTAAAATAAAGAGTTTCTCATAGGATGCATCCTGATAGTCATCATCGATTGTCATGAATGATGTAATATCATTTTTATGAAACTCTAAAAAGTTTTGAAAATAAGCTCTTTCATTTAGTGGTAGTAGCGTGAAGAAATCCTTTTTTGTATACATTTGATAAAGATAATATAAATTAATACATACAATCCCTAAATTCATCACAGCAACAGGTATCGCCCCAATTAAAAACCCATAGACTGCAAAGACCATACTACCTATCATGTTAATCCATCTAAGTTTCTTCACTGAACTCATTAACAAAGAAATTAATACAACCAGTGATGCGACATACCCTAATACTTCTTGATAACCCATAAACGTTTTGCCCTCGTTTCTTTCTTACATTGTATCACTTATGATGAAAAAAGGCATAGCAAGTATGCCTTTTACATATTATTCGTCGTACATATCCTCGTAATCATCCATGATTTCGTTATAATCGTCTTCATCATAATCTTCATCATCGAATTCGATTTCAACATCATCATCTACATCGTCATCATCTGTTGATTTAACAGGTAGATCGATATCAATATACGCTTTTTCTTCTTTAATTTCTTCGTCTTCAACTTCTTCAACATCTTCATCTTCATCGTCGTCAACTTCAACTTCTTCTTCCTCAATGTCTTCTAACACAAATTCAGTGAAGTCTAAATCTTCTTCGACATCTTCTTCAATGTCTTCATGGTGAACAAATGCATAACCGTCTTTGTCCCAAAGTTCAAGATTGTTTTCTTTTAAGTCCCATTGATCATCACCACAAAAAACAAATTTTGCAGATGTTGTTATATCCATATAAAGTTGAGTTAACTTATCAATATCTTCTAATGGTATTTCTTTAATTTCAGCAACGCTTCTCATAATATCTTGAATGCTAAGAGGTGCCTTATTTTCCTTAATAAGTGTCTCTGCGATATCAAGCATTGCTAACGATTTCATATTATCCTTCATGTTTGCCTCCTAAAACCGTTATTATTGTATACGAATTGTTTCTATTTTGCAAGCCTTAACTGTTTAATTGTGTGACGAGTACAACAATTGCTAGGATAACTGCTAAAACGATAAACAATTTTAAAAGCTTTTTGACGAAACTAATCGTTCCAAATACGATGATAATCGCTAAAAACACTGCACCAAGAATTTTAAAGAGTTCTGGGAGTGGTTCAACAAATTGATCGTATAAACCTAAAATGAGCTGATCAAATTGAAAGGTTCTTTCTAAAAACCCATTAAATGATCCAAAAATACTACTAAAAAATCCTTTAATCATTTCCCACATGATTATACCTCCTAATACTTCTGTCTATTTTCGACAGCCTTGTTTAAGGTCAATTCATCTGCATATTTTAAATCTGCACCGACGGGAAGACCATATGCCAGTCTTGTAATCATCAGTTTTTCTTGATCAAACAGTGATTTTAAATATTTCGCTGTCATCTCGCCTTCAACGGTGCCGTTCGTCGCAATAATCATTTCTTTGATTGAAGGTACTTTTTTCTCTAAGGTATCCATGTTTAAATCCTTATCTGTGACACCTCTAGAAAAATCAATCAGTCCACCTAATACATGGTAGACACCGTGGTAGGTTTTCATTTTCTCCATAATAAAGACATCTTTAGCATCAGCTACTACCATGACTTGATCATGATCCCTTGCTGGATTTGCGCAAATCTCGCATAACTCATGATCTGTAATCATATGACAAGACTTGCAGTATTTAATAGAGGATTTTAAAACCTTCAAATGTTCTGAAAAATCTAGTATATCATCATCACTTATTTGTGTAACAAGATGAAGTGCTAGTCTTTCAGCTGTTTTTTCTCCGATACCGGGTAACTTTTGAAAATCTTCTATGATCTTCGTTAGAATTTTTGGATACATTAAAATCCAAACCCACCCATACCACCAGAAAATTGTCCCATAGTTTCTTCTTGTTCTTTATCGATTTGCTTTAAGGCATCATTTGTTGCTAGTAAAACAGCGTCTTGAAGGAGTTCAACTTCTTCTAAAAGCTCAGGATTGATTTGAACATCAATCACCTGTCTTGTGCCTTGCATAACGACTGTCACACCTGATGCTTTACCGAAAAATTCTTTTCTTTCTAAAGCTTCTTGTGCTTCCATCATTTGTTTTTGTAATTTTTTGAGTTTGTTTAACATGTTTGGATTCATTATATTACTCCTTAATCGTTACTTTATCTCCGAAATATTCTTTAGCTAAGCTAATGATTTCGGATTCTTTATGTTCTTCTTCTAATAAGTCTATATATAATTTTAAATCATAAGGTGGTAAAGTAGGCTTTTTTTGCCCCTTCTTCCATAAATCTAAGTAAACTTCTTTAATAACAAGCCAATCAGTTTTTAGTATTGCAATATAGTCATCGATTAAGTGATTTTTATTGTTAAAGATTTCAAGCACATGTTTTTTCGTGTCTTGATCTAAGATTTGTTTACAAAGATTGATGTCATCATAAACAATAAGCATCATCGTATCTGAGACTGCTTCTAATTCACCTTGTGATAATAGATATGCAACCATTTTTAAATGTGCTTTGGGATAATCTTTTAAATAGTCCCAACCTTTTAGCATGAGTTGTTTTTTATCTTTATCACTATGATTTAAAACCTGTTCAACTTGTTTAATTGTCACAAGCGGTTTTCTGTTTTTAGATGCTTCAATCACTTGTTTAGGTTGAACCTTCATTTGTGTTTTAAGCTCTTGAACTGTTTGTTTTAAATCTTGGATGGTTGCTTCTACATCAATCGTCTTTAAACGTTGATGCTCCATCATTTTAACAAATGCGAGTTCTACATAAGCTCTTTTTTGATGGGTCCATTTCATATCTTGTTGTAATTGGTTTAAGATATCTAGGTAGAAATAGATTTTATCAAATGAGAATATGCTTAAGATATCTTGATATTTTGGTGCTTCAACCTTTGTTGATTTTTCTAATAAAATATCTCTTAAGGCTAGAATAAGATCATTAACGATTCGTGTGATTTCTTTACCTTCAGCTAGTAAATCCTTTAAGATGAGCATTGCGTTCGCGATTTCTTTATTAGATATTGCTGTCAGGAGTTTCTTAAGTGCTTTTTTGGAGACTGAACCGGAAACTTGATGGACATCATCTTCTGTAATGGTATCTCCTGCAAATGAGATGGCTTGATCTAATAAGCTAATCGCATCTCTTAAACCACCTTCAGCATTTTCAGCAACTGCGTAAATTGCATCTTTAGAAATAGAGATGTTTTCTGTTTCTGCAATCTTTTCTAATTTATCAACGATATCTGGAGTATCAATGTTTTTAAAATCAAAACGTTGACATCTAGATAAAATCGTTGCTGGAATTTTATGAACCTCTGTGGTTGCTAAAATAAAGATCACATGTTTGGGTGGTTCTTCCAATGTTTTTAATAGTGCGTTAAATGCCCCTGTAGTTAACATATGGACTTCATCGATAATATAGACTTTATACTGTCCAACGGATGGCATGTACTTGACTTTGTCTCTTAAATCTCTGATTTCATCAACACCATTATTAGATGCAGCATCAATTTCTATAACATCTCCAATATCGCCTCGATCTATCCCTTTACAAATATCACATTCGTTACATGGATCTGAATTGGGTTGATGTATACAGTTAACTGCTTTTGCAAAAATCTTCGCGATACTTGTTTTACCAGTACCTCTAGGACCGCTAAAAAGATAAGCATGGGCAATCTTATCATGTAATAGTGCGTTTTGGAGTGTTTTGATGATGACCTTTTGTCCAGATACTTCTTGAAAAGACTTTGGACGATAGGCACGATATAATGCAACGTAAGCCATGGTTTACCCACCCTTTCTTTTTCTTAATCATTATAACATATAATGACCTTTCTAAATATCTCTTTTTTTATCTATTTACCTAAGCAGAATTTACTAAATAATTCGGTGAGCAAATCATCTTGATAATGCTCTCCAAGGATTTCACCTAAGAGCCTCCATGCTGTCGTTAAATCGATGGCATAGACATCAACAGGCATATCAAGTTCTATAGACGCTAAGACTTGATTAAGTGCATTTTTAGCTTCTTTAACTTTTGTGATATGTCTGACGTTTGATAAATAATTAAAATCTCTTGATTCAATATCTTCTAAAGATAGTTTTTTTAAGATTGCTTGTTCAAGATCATTTAATCCATATTTAGTGATAGTCGAAATTTGAATGACCTCTTCCATCTCTAACGCTTTTGGTAAATCTGATTTATTACCGATGATAATACGTTTTTTATCTTTTGTAAGTTCTAAAAGCATTGTGTCTTCTTGTGATAGTTTTCTGCTTAAGTCTAAAACAAGTAACACAAGCTCAGCTTCGGTGATTGCTTTCATAGAGCGATCTACACCGATTTTTTCGACGACATCTTTTGTTTCTCTAATACCTGCAGTATCGATTAATTTTAAGGTGATACCTCGAATATTAATATATGCTTCAATCGTATCTCTTGTTGTTCCCTCAATCTCTGTAACAATTGCTTTTTCTTCATTTAGAAGTGCATTTAAAAGACTTGATTTACCTACATTAGGTCTACCAATAATCGCGGTCTTTACACCTTCTCGAATGATTTGGTTCTTTTCTGATTCTCTTAATAGGTGATCGATATCAGCAATCAAATCCTTTGTTTTAGGTCCTATGATTTCCTTGCTCATGATGATGGCATCATCATATTCTGGATAATCAATATTGACCTCGATTTGAGCAATAATAGTCAGTAATTTTGATCTTAGATTTCGAATGAGTTGACTTGTTTCTTTTTGAATACCTAGGTTCGCGATTTTTAAAGCTTGTTCACTTTTTGCATGAATTATATCCATAATAGATTCCGCTTCAATGAGATCAATTCTACCATTCAAATAAGCTCTTTGACTAAATTCCCCTGGTTCTGCAAGTCTGATGTCAAGCTCTAAAATACGAGCTAGCACTTTTTGCGTGATTAAAATACCGCCATGTGTAGAGACTTCAACGGTATCTTCAGCTGTAAAGGACTTAGGACCTTTCATGACTGCAACCATCACTTCATCGATGTATGATCCATCTTGTTCAGTGATATGACCATAATGAAGTGTATGTGTTTTAACCTTTGTTAAATCCTTACCTTTAAATATTTTATTAAATTCAGTAATTGCATCTTTTCCACTGATGCGAATCACTGAGATTCCTGCTGTTCCAAACGCTGTGGAAATCGCAGCAATCGTATCAAATATCATAGATTTTCCTCTTGTATTTTTTCTAGTCTCTTTTGGACTTTCTTTGCAGGCTTAAGTGGATTAAATCCTCGTTTAATATCTCTTGATAAGACAAAGATGACAACAAATAATCCTAAGATGGTACCAATGATTAAATAGCCGCTACCTAAAATTAAACCGATCATCGCAACAAACCAGATTGTAGCTGCTGTCGTGATGCCTTTAACGACATTGGCTTGGTCTTTGATGATAACACCAGCACCAACAAAACCAATACCTGTGACGACTTGGGCAATGACTCTTTGTCCTTCAGGATCAATGCTGAGTCCTTTTTCTAGTTGTAGGTACATTTGATACTCAAACATAAAGCGTTGCATGATTGCAATACCTGCAGCACCCATGGCAACTAAAATGTGTGATGACAAGCCAGCTGCTTTACCCACATTTTGTCTTTCTAACCCTACAAATGCTGCCACAAAGAAGGTTATGAATAATGGTACTATGATTTTTGATAATACATCATACAATGTTAAATCTGTTGCTAATTCTAATGTCATGTCTTTTTTCTCCTCTTCTCATAAATTTGGTTATAATCAACCTTTTCTTGATCTTTATAATAGCCTAGGATGGCATCTAAATTCACATTTTTTGTTGCAGTAAAGATAAAATGGTCCACCATAGGATTTTGTTCTCTTAATGTTTCAATGAGTGCTTTAATCTCTCTTCTTTTTGAAGATGTCTTTTCTGCTACGACCGTGCATCCACAGTTCATAGCTTGTATGCCACTTTTTTTAATCCAACGAATGATATCTTTTTCTTTGACTAAAAAGAGTGGGCGAATAAGTTCAATACCTTCAAAGTTTTCAGCCTCTACTTTAGGTACCATCGTTTTAAAGGTACCATTGTAAAACATATTTAAAAGTGTTGTTTCAATCACATCATCAAAGTGATGTGCAAGTGCAAGCTTATTGCATCCTAGTTCTTTAGCTTGTTGATATAAGAAGCCCCTTCTCATCCTTGCACACATATAACAAGGATTTTCTTTAGCAATATTGCCTACGACTTTAAATATGTTAGAGTTTCTGATTTCTAAAGGAATATTTAAGTATGTACAGTTTGTTGTTAGTAAATCTTTATTTTCCTCTCTAAAGCCTGGATCCATCGATAGAAAAACAAGCTCAAAAGGAAATTTTTGATGTCTTTGAAGCTCTTGAAATAATTTAGCAAGCACTAATGAATCTTTACCACCTGATATACCAACTGCTACTTTATCACCAGGCTCTAAAAGGTTATATTCATTAATCGCTTTAACAAAGGGATTAAACAAGTCTTTTTTGTAAGTAGTTCTTAAGCTTTGTTCAATATCCATTAAAGGACTTTTTGGTTCTAAGACTAAAATTGTCTCACAAGATGACATATTAAACCTCTTTTAAATAGCTTTCTACGAGTGCTTCAACATCTTGAACAAATTGAGGTAATTCATCCCAGTTATTTAATTTACAGCCAGATGCTTTAGCGTGTCCGCCACCTTGGTATTTATTAGCAAGTTGATCCACTGTTGGACCATTGGATCTTAAGCGAATGCGAATTTCTCCTGGATATTCAATGATTAAAGCCCAAACAGGATAACCTTGAATTCCTCCAATGAGACCTACCATGGATGCTGCTTGTTCGTCTGTTACTTGATATTTTTCTATAACGTCTCTTGTCATCTTAATATAGACAAACCCTTTTTGAGTCACAAAATTAGAATATACATATCCCTTTAAGGCAATCATCTCTAATGATTCTTGAGAAAGATTTTGATCGATGTATTCTACATCAACTCCTTTTTCGATAAGAAGACCTGCCATTTGGTGTGTAAGCTTAGAAACACCTCTAAAACGAAATCTTCCAGTATCTGTAACAATACCTGTATAAAGTGCGTTAGCACCTTCAAGTGATAGTTGAAGCTCGTCTTTAAATGTGTAATAAAAATATGTAATCATTTGTGCGCACGATGGAAACGTTGTGTCAACCCATCTTAAGTGGCCATAGTCATCAATAGGGATATGGTGATCTATTTTGATAATTTCTTGTCCCAGGGTATATCTATCATCACTGATACGTTCTTTGGTAGCTGTATCGACGACAATCGATAATGCCCCTTGATATGTGTCATCAGTGATTGTGTCAACCTTGCCTAAAAAATCGACAAAATCAGAAGTCTCTCCTACAACATAAACGTTTTTATGTGGAAAAGATGATTTAATGATATCCTTTAAACCAAACTGTGCGCCATAGCAATCTCCATCTGGTCTTTTATGCCCATGTATGATAATCGTTTGATAATCTTTAATTTTATTGAGTATTTTTTCCATGTGTTTTTGCCCTTTCGTCTAAGTCTTTTAAAACGAGATCTACTTCATCCCAGTTTTTGAGTGATGCACCACATGCATTGTTATGTCCGCCACCACCATATTTTTTAGCGATATCTACAATGGTGATGCCTCTTGCTCGAAACTCACCAACAATTAATTTGTTTTCAACATCTTCAGTAAAATTAGCCCAAATAGGGATTTCTTTGATACCAGCCATTTGATTGACCATACCTCTTGAAATAGATTGAAACTCTAAACCACTTTTTTCAATGAGTGACTGATCATTTTTACGATAGGCAACACCATGTTCGGTCATTTCAAATGTTGAAAATAAGTTTTTAGTTAATCTCTTTTGTAATGTTTCTGTGTAAATATAATCATAAAACTCTTGAACAGCTGGATTAAATCTTGTAATATATGATGCTAATTCAAAGGTCTTGCTTGGATTGTTTAAATAGAGGAATCTACCTGTATCAGTCACCATACCACCATAAAGATAGGTTGCTGCTTCAGGTGATACACGCCATCCAAAGGTTTGAATAAGATCTACGATCATTTCTGCAGCTGATGCGAAAGTAGGATCCTTATAAAAAATGGAAACATTGTTTAAGTCTGTGTCATTTTGGTGGTGATCGATTATGATCAAGTCTTTTGCAAGTTCATATCTTTTATCACTAATAAGTTTTTCAACAGAAACGTCTGTGATGATGACTAAACTGTCCTTATAAAAGTGATCAGGGATATCATCCATCTTTGCAAGATAAGACATATCATTTAAATCACCTACGACATAGCATTCTTTTGTTGGATAATTTTCTTTTAATGTTAAATAAAGTCCATATTGTGATCCTATAGCATCCATATCGGGTCTTACATGTCTATGGATAATAATACGTGGATAAGACTCAATCATATGCTTGATTTTTTGTTTAATTGACATAGAGGTTTCCTTTCATTTATGTATTATAGTAGTATATCATAAAGAGACCAAAAAAGCGATAATGTATCGCCTTTTATCCTTTTTTCTTGCCTAACTTTTCAATATCTTTTCTTAAGCCTTCGGTTGCTTCTTTTGAACCCATATATCGTTTCTTAACCGTAAAAGATAAGACGGTTACAACTAATGCAATCACAATGTATATGACCGCATTTCGAATAACTTCACTTCTTGTATTGATTTCAATTCTTGGTGCATAACCAAGCATGTTTAGATTTTCTGTTGGAAGTTCATTATAGTTATCATAATAATCTTTGATAAGTGGTTCTAATTTAAAATCTGCTTCACTAAACCCGAGTGATATTTCGTAAAGAAGTGTATCAGATTGAATGATTTTCACTGTGTTGATTGTTTCTAAAACATGATTTGTCATAAACCGTTCAGTGCTGTAAAAAGTACCTAAATTATCAGTAGATATCATCGTATAAATAGGTAATGATGAAATCTGCATACCCATAAAGGGTACTTCTTTTGTATCTGAAGTGGCTGTTCCAAAGAAAGGTAATGGTAAATAATCGCCTTCAATTTGATATAAAATAACTTGGAATCCTTCGACAACTCTTAATCCATCATCATCTATAAATGCATTTCCTACATTATAGACAAAAAGTTTAAAAGTTCGGTTTTCAAATGTAATTTCTTCATCAACTAAAGGTGTTTGATGATAATATCTTGCTGACACAAAGAAAGCATAATCTTCGTTTTCGATAGCGATATTTCCTTGTTCAACAATATATTTTGAGACTAGATTAGAATGAGTTAAATCTATGGTTAGATATAAACCTAGTGCGACACAGATTGCAAAGATGATGCGGTAAAAGATACGCATTATGTCCAAATACCTCTTCTTGCAGCACGTGCTTCTTGTTCAGCTCTTTCAAATAGACGATTTAAAGAAACACCATTAAAGACGAGACGTTGTTGTGAATCAAAATAAGTTGCTGCACTAAAACCAGCTCTTACGACTTCAACATTAAGTAAAACACCATCCACCCAGACAAGTCCTAAAGCTCTAGCATAGGTATCTTGATTGCCGGATACAGGGTCATGCATGATATAAATGTCTGTACCGTTTGAGAGCATGTTATCAACAAATTCTTTAGCAGCGAGTGCATAAGGTTGTGGTGCATCTGGTGTACCAAATGTTTCAGGCGTATCAATGCCAATAAATCTCACACGATTTGAATCTGTGAAATGAGGGACATTAGGGTCAAGTGAGTAGAACTGTGCGGTATCACCATCATTATTTGAAATAAATGTCACTTTGACCATACCTGTGGGTATATTAAACGAATTTTCTAAGAGTGAGGGATCAAACGTAAATGATGTTGGATAAGTTGTTGGGTGTGAGCCTACCATGAAAAACTGATTGATTGCATATATGTCCCAATCTAAGATACTATAGGTTGTTTTATTGTTTGTAATAGATGCTTTTCTTACAAATGTTTCATCAGCAAGATAGAAAATACCAAAGCCTGGTGTGCCAATAATATCTACTAAACGACCGTTTTTAAAAGTGATAGCTACTGCATCATTACCATCAAATGTTAATGAGCTTGATGTTAAATCTGCTTTAGCAACTAAATCTTCATGAGCGCTTGGGTGAACAATCACATACGTCTCACCTATAGCTAAAGATCCACTCAATATGATAGAGGTAGTCACTGTTTCAGAGCCATTTTCATAAATGTCTAGAGTATATTCTGATAAATCAACAATTTCATCTGATAAATTTGTTAGTTCGATAGCCTTATTATTTCCAGTACCTTCAACATATTTACTAATAATAAATTGTCTATTATAGGGTTCTGTTGCATATTCAATGACAATATTTGTCCATTCTTCAACATATTGTCCGATTTGGAAGTTATTTTGATAACCTACAAATAAACCTTCTTCTACCTCATTTGTTTCAACTTCAACGAATGTGTAAAAGAGATCTAAATTAATCAAAATTTCATCCATTTCTTCAAGTGTGAAACCTGTTAGATCAGGTAATTCTATGCCATCTACATGGATGTAAAAATAAACAACCACTTCAGCATTTGGTAATACTATGTCACCTGCTTTTAAATCATTACCATAATATGCAAAAGCACCTTCAGTTTTTGTGTTATCAATGACGTCATCAAAAGATATTTGAAGACCTAAACCTGATAATTGATTGAGTGCTTCAGATTTTGTCATACCATTTAAATTGGGTAAAACAATGTCTGTTGGTGTATTATCTTGTTCACATCCAACAAGCACTGCGATACTTAAAAGAAGCATCATAACCCATACTATTTTTTTAATCATATCTACAACTCCTTGTTTATTGTAAAAATATTATAACATGAAATGTTATATATGCGTGAGATTATGATATTTTATAAAATTTCACATGAAAAAAAGCCATACGAGATGACTCGATATGGCTTTTATCAAATTGAAATGATTAAATTATCTTAATCCAAAGATTTTGACATCATCAAGATATAATCTACCATCTGATGTTGGCATTGGATCTGGTACAACAATTGTGAATTTAAACATTACTTCTTCTGCTTGATATTCGGCAGGAACGTTATATGTATATTCAGTACTTGTTGTAGTAAGTGTGAATACTTCTGGAGCTATCCAGTTAGTACCACCATCAACTGAGATTGTAACTTCAACATTCATACCAGTTGCATTAGCTGCAAAGAAAGTAATCTTTGTTGCTGCTTCAGTTGCAAAATTAGTATATGTATAAATTGGATCAGTTGTATGTGAACCACTTGCAGCTCTATACCATCTCATTTGTAATGACATTGCACCAATAAGAGGTGATGTTGTAGATGGTGAGCCATATCTTGTTGCCCATTGGAAATCAACTGGACCTGTTAATACTTCAGCATTGTTGTTATAAACTGTTGCTGCTGTAAATCCGTCAGCTACTTCAAATCCTGTTGCAAAAACTTCAGTTTCTACTGGAAGATCAGCATAAATATTTACATTGTCTAAATATAATCTACCATCTGCTGTTGGCATTGGATCTGGTACAACAATTGTGAATTTAAACATAACGTTATCTGCTTGGTTTACTTCTGGAACTAAGTAAGTATATTCAGTACTTGTTGTTGTTAATGTGAATACTTCTGGAGCTATCCAGTTAGTACCACCGTCAACTGAAATCGTAACTTCAACATTCATACCAGTTGCATTAGCTGCAAAGAATGTAACTTTTGTAGCATATGCAGTAGCAAAATTTGTATAGGTATAAATTGGATCAGTTGTATGTGAACCACTTGCAGCTCTATACCATCTCATTTGTAATGACATTGCATCAATAAGTGGTGATGTTGTAGAAGGTGAACCGTATCTAGTTGCCCATTGGAAATCAACTGGACCAGTTAACACTTCAGCATTATTGTTATAAACTGTTGCTGCTGTAAATCCGTCAGCTACTTCAAAACCTGTTGTGTAAACAACTTGTTCTCCACCAACTGGCGTTGGTTCTTCTTTTAATACTGTATAAACAACTGTACCAGTTGCATATAGATTTTCACCAATCTTTAATTCATAAGTTAAGGTAACAACTTCATCAGCTGCATCAGATGCTGGACGTGTAACCACACCCGCATTAGAAATAACCGCTGGTTTGTCAGAAACCCAAGTTACAACTGAACCAAATAATCCAGATGTTGGAAGAGTCACATCAGCAACCACTTCAGCATTGTCAGCTGGTTCAACGAATAATGCACCAGCAACAGCACCAAGTTCTGCTTCAGTTCCTAATGAACCTGCAGTAACTGCTGTTTGAGAATAAACTAATAATCTAGTATAATCATTTCTTCTTCCAACTGGGGCAACTATTGTAATTTCCGTACCTGCTGCTATACCAGTTAAAACTGTTTCATCTCCACTAGTGTTAAAATAAATCTCATACTCACCTGTTTCATCAACGATTGAAGATGCTCTTGTAGCACCTGCAACTTTTAAGAAAGCGGTGATTGAAACCAATTTGCCTTCGTATTGAGCTGCTTCAGAAATCGATGCAACTACAATAGGAGTAACAGCATTACCCGTGCTAATAAGTTCTACTAAAGATGGTGTGGCAAATTGAATTTGATTATTAAAGAAAGCAATCGTTCCTCTCAATTTAACAATATTACCAACAGCAAAAGCATCTTTTTGAGCTTGTGTTGCATTAGATATAAATACATTAATGCCACCAGTTTCATCTTGTATAAATGCACTAACATTAGTTCCTATTGTTGAAACTGTAACTAGTCCTTGTGCTGTAGCAATTTGACCATTAACAAGTGTTCTAACTTCACTAATCGGACGAATAATTTCACCAACTGTAACAACGATATTTCTAACATATTGTTCTGTACCCACGGTAACAGTTGCTGTTAATGTTATATCTACGTTTCCTGATGCAGGTAATGTTACTACACCAGTTGTTGGATTAATAACTGCATCGTCAGATGAAGTCCACACTACTGTAGAACCATGTGCACCAGCTGTTACTAAATTAAGAGTTGTAGCAGCTTCAACTTCTATTGGTACTGTTAAAAATTCTGCAGCTTGTTGTGCTTTTTCTGCGTCATTTAATTCAACATATCCACCAACATAAATATCGTTAGCCGTATAAACAACGATTTGTGGACCATTATTCCACATAAGTGGTCCCATTGCAGAAATAGTGTCTCCCGCTTCAAGCGCTTGAAGTTTATCAATAATTGCTTGTCTAATTGCAGGATCCATATCACCTGGATGATTTATATATAATTTAAATGAAATTTCGGTTGTAACATTTACAATGACTGAATTATCATTGTTTGATGTGCTAATAACTGGTTTTGCCGCTAAAGTACCTGTTGCATAAACATATTGACCCTTGAAATCAGCGAACACATTTGTTTCAGTTCCAACTTCAACAGCAACAAATGGATTACCTGATGATAAAATTTCACCTTCAATAAAGTTTTGAACTCTTGTATATCCTTGGCTAGATGTGCCAATGTAACCTACAAGTTTAACGATATCTCCGACTTTGATAGTTTTAACATCGAAAGAACCAACAAATTCAGCCATTCTGTAAGCTATAACTCCGCCAGTTTCATCTTGTACATAGAAATCAGCGTTCTTAAAGAATGGAGAGTATGAGAATCCTGTCACAACACCTTCAATCCAAACTTTAGATCCATCTGGACGATTTAAAGCTTCAGCTATTGTTGAAACTTCGAGTGGTCCAACATTAATCTTGACTGTAAAGTTTTTAGAAACTTCACCCTTAACTACTGTAGCTGTCAATGTTACTTCCGTTTGACCATCTTCAGGTAATGTAACAGCACCAGTTGATGTGTTAATAAGAACTTCATCATTTGATGACCATGTAATGGTTGCGCCTTGTAGTGAAGATGGCAAATTAATGGTTCCAGCTTCTAAGAATTCAGTTGGTAATAATGTTGGTAATGAAGCTCCAACAAAATCAACTGTTTGAGTATCATCAAGTGATGTTTGAATGTCACCTACAGTACCATAGAATAATGTAGAGAACACTGTTCTATCATCTCTATAACCATAAAGAACCAAATCAAATGTAACAACTTGACCATTTAAATTGTCAAATGCTGCTTTGTTTGATTTGTAATAAACAACAACTCCGTCTAAAGTAGCTGCTGAGTTTGCTGCAGTTGGGATATCTCCACCATCATAAGTAGGATCAACAAATACTGTATCATAATTACCAGTACCTTGAATTCTTACTTTCGCAGTTAAACGATATACTTGTGCAAAGAGTGGTGTTCCTGCTACTGGAACTGTATGGTTTGCTAACATTTCTGTTACTGAACCTACAACAACAGGCGTTGGAGTAGTTGCAGCACCATCTGACTCAAAGTATAATACTGGAGCTCCAGATCTTGCAGATAATTGATAAGCACCAAATCCTAATGAAGTAACACCTCTTAAATTATAGACTTGACCAGGAACAAGTGGATTACCCTCTTGTGAAACTTTTCCTAATGTATCATATACTTGGATGACGCCAGTTGCATCAATGAAAGTTGCACCATCTGGGAATACTCCTAATAAAGTAACGTTATTAATTTGAACGTAAATTTCTTCAACAGTTGTATTACCTGATAAAGTAATTGCTTCAGCAATTGTATCAACGATGACATAATCAGTTGCTGCAATAACAACAACTTCAAATTCTTTAGTCACTGATTCAGCACCTAAAGATAAGGTAGCTGTTAAGATTACAGTAATATTTGATTCTCCTCTAACAACAACACCAAGGTTTGAAACCACAGATGTATTGCTTGAAGACCAAGTAACTGTAACGCCTTCAGTACCTACAACGGTTGGTAAAGTAATATTACCAGTAACACCGTCACTAATACCTGAAAGGAGTAATGCATCTCTTGCTTCACTTAAAATAAGTGCAGCTGGTTTTTCAGTAATTGCAGGAACAACCATTGTGAATTCTCTTTCAACGCTGTTAATTGATGCAATTAAGACAACGTTTGCATTTGGTTGACCATAAGCTGGACGCGTTACAACACCTGCATTAGAAATAACTGCTGGTTGAGTAGATTCCCATGTAACAGCTAAACCATTTGCAGTAGCTGGTAAAGTAATATTGCCATTTACTGTATAGATTTGAGTTGTAGCATTATATGTTAATGCACCAGTGATTGTGATTGCTGCTAAAGCTGCATCCACATCATGACCTTTAACAGTTACTGTGAAATCTTTCGTAGCTGTCGCATCACCTTTTGTTAAAGTCGCTGTTAAAGTCACTGTTACATCATTAAATCCTCTTGTAACTGTACCATTATTTGCGATAACTGCAGTATTGCTTGATGTCCAAGCAATCTCAATATCACCAGCTAAAGTCGTTGGTAAATTAAGATTTTGAGTGACAGAGTTTGCATTATCGCCTGTCGCAAAAACAATTGAAACAGTATCTACAGCTTCATCAACTAAATCTTGATCATTATCGCCACAAGCGACAAGTGTTAACGTCAAGAGTAAAGTCATTAAAAGTGTAAATAATGTTTTTGTAAAACTAAATTTTTTACTCATTTGTTTCCTCCATTTATATTTTTTTAAAAGCTTGAAAACTATGTTTATGTGCTTGGCATGTTACCATACCAAGCACGATAACCCCTTAAATAAGTAAATCTTATGAACCGCCTAAGTTTGCTTCAGCGTATGCTTCATCAAGTGCAGCTTGAATATTGCCATCACCTAATAAAATACGTTCTAATGCAATACCCACTTGAGTTCTTGCTCTTGATGAACCAACAAATGCTGGATCATAGAAGAAATATGCTGATTGTTGGTATGCAGCAAGTGCTGTAATCGCAATCGCGTTATTAGATTGTCCTAAGAATGATGTATATGTTGGATGTGTATACGCACTTGTTCTAACTGGTAAGTAACCAGTATTGATTGCCCAATCCATTGTGTTTTCGGTATTAATTAAGTGCTTTAAGAATAACCATGAAACGAGTTGTTCTTGACGATCGCCTTTATTTAATAAGGATACGTTTGTACCTTGTTGAATCACAGCACGATCATTAGGACGATCTGCATTGTATGGTACTGGTGCAACACCGATTTGGAATGTTGTGCCTAATGATGGATTAGATGCGTTAAATCCACCAGGAATGTTATAGCGTACACCTGCTGAAGAACCAATAGTTACATAAACTTGACCATTCACAAATGGTGTCGATGCATAATCTTGATCCCAGAAATTAGGTAATGTGATCACATTGTTATTTGTCTTTAAAAATTGCATTGCACTAAATGTGTTCGCATTGGTGTGCCATAAATATTGGCCTCTCATGTTTGTGAAGTTAATTGCTGTATATTGACCACCAAATTGACGTGTAAATGTAATGAATGCATTACCATCAGAGTCATAAGCAGCTGGCATAAATGTGCTTGCTGTTTGACCATTTGCATAAGCATGGTTTCTTAATGTTGGCGCCATAGCAATCAGATCTTGCCATGTTGCTGGTGGCGTTAATCCTAATGCATCAAATACAGTCTTATTATAAATCATAACTTCTGTAGACTTGTTAAATGGTAATGAGTAGAATGTACCATTAAGGTCATATTGACTGTTTTCTTCACGGTATGCTTCGATGATATCTTCAAATGCGTCATCGCCATTTAAGCCCCAATTATCAGAATTGATATATGGATCTAGATTAACAACAACCTTACCATTTAAGTATTCAGCCACATGGTCTGGATAACCTTGAACTAAGTTTGGATATGATCCTGCAGTAATCGCATTAATCATATTAGATCTTAAAGTATTATAGTTACCAGCACTTTCTGCAATCACAACAGTGACATTTGCACCGTGTTCTGCAAGCATTTCAGCTTCGAATGAACGTGCATACTTGTTAAGTAATGCGGTGTTTTCTTGACCCATAGCATGCCATAACGTAATCGTTACAGGTGCAGTTGTAAGTTCAAATGGTACTGGACTTTCCATAACCGTTAAAATAATGGTTACAGTCGTACGTCCACCTGCGCTATTGGTTGCACGTAAACGAATGGTGTAAGTGCCTGGCACTTCAAGATTATAAGTTCCAAGTACTTCAGCTGTTAATTCATCATCGATTTGGTCAGTGACTGTCACACCTTGAAGTGGATCATATGTACCTGAGCCGATGTAGAATGTTGGTGTTGCATTAAATCCAGTAATTGATGGTAGTGGTACATCACCTTCAACGGTTAACACTAAAGTCACACGTGTTGTTTGACCATTACTATCTGTTACTGAATAGATGATGTCATAACTACCAGGAGAATTTTCGTCCCCTTCTTCCCAACCATCTACTGTAATACTGTCTGTTAAATCACCGTCTTCACGGTCTTCTGCAGTGACGCCATCCATTGGATCAAAGGCTTCACCTACTTGAATTGTCTTCGTTGCATCAACACCTAAAATCTGTGGTGCTTGATCACGTCTTTGAGCACAAGCTGAAAGCGTTAAGACTGCTAACAAAACAAAGACAACTGATAATATTTTCTTCATTGTTTCCTCCTTGTACAATGTATCTGTTTTTTTTATGTTATCAAAACTGAATGTTTTCAGTTGATTAACCTTTTGTACCGCTTCTGCCTACACCTGACATAATATATTTCTTGAGTAGGAAGAAAATCACTAAGAGTGGCACAGTAACAAGTGCTGTTGCAGCAAGCTGCATATTATAAACAGGTCTTGCATCTGAACCAGATCCTAACGTAAAGCTTGTTCCTCTAAGAGCTACTGAGATTAACCAGTTTTCTCTAGATGGTGTCACTAATTGTGGCCAAATATAGGCATCCCATGCACCGATTGCTGAAAGAATAGTAATCGTAATGATTGTTGGCTTAGCAATTGGAATCATAACTCTTGTTAAATATTTGAAATCTCCACAGCCATCCACTTGAGCAGCGCGATATAAACTATCTGGGATTTGCTTAAATGTTTGTCTTAAGAAGAAAATATAGAACACTGAAGTCATAAATGGGAAGATTAAAGCTGAGAATGAATCATACCAACCTAATCTAGTTACCGTAATAAAGTTTGTAATGGTATAAAGTTCACCAGGAATCATCATCGTGAGTAGTAACACACTAAAGATGAAGTCTCTACCTTTGAATTCTAATCTTGAGAATGCAAATGCAGCAAGTACGGTTGTAATAATCGTACCGATGGTTGACATGATACCTACATAAACTGTATTTAAAATATATGTTGTAAAGTCAAATCGTGTTAAGGCAACCTTGAAGTTCACCCATTGCATCTCTGATAAACCAATAAAGAATCTTGGATTTAATGCAGTGTTTAGTTCTTCATATGTTTTGAGTGCTGTAATAATCATCCAATAGAATGGAATGAAGATGAAGAGTGCAAAAAGTGTTAAGAATGAGTACGTTAAGACAAGTCTAGCGACTGTCTTGAAGAACTCTACCTTTGTAACTCTTTCTAAATCGTGTTGACTATCTGACATTTCTAAACGCTTTTGACGTTTTTCCTTCATCTTTTGATAGGTTTCAGCTTTGAAGATATTTTTAAAGCTTTGCCATAAATCCTTCATGGTTAAGACAAATCCTTTGTCATCATAAATGACTTTGATTTGCATACCAACAAGATATCTTAATACTGCTGAAAATATATTGAATGTAAAGAAGCTCATAAACATATATAGAAATTGTGTACGATATGTCCATTCATCAATATCTACTAAGTCTTTACTTCTTAAGCGCTTGGTATTAACAATTGCTGTTGGGAAGAACACAAGCAAATAACCAATTAAAATAGAAATCCATAAATTAACTTGACTACTAGATAGTGTGAAACCTAGGAATTCATAATCTCTAATAATCACTTCACTAATAACGTCTGGTACTTGAAGAATACTGAATAATCGATAGACAACAAAGATTGCTGCAACTACAAAAATCCAATCAATAATGGTTGCTATGACGTCTAGTAGTCTGATCTTTTTAGGTATACGTTTCATCGTCATAACCTCCTAGTAGTGTACACGACGTTTACCAACTTGAAGTTGGATAATCGTGAAGAATAATATAATTACAAATAGTATAATCGCCGCAGCAGATGCAAAAGACATCATACCATTTGTTCCGGCCATGCCAATAAAGTCATAAACATAGAATACGATGGTTTTTAAGTTGATTGTGCCATCAGCACCATAGGATATTAAACCTTCAGGGTTAATAATCGCAACAACAGATGTATAAGTCTTAAAGCCACCAATGACTGATGTGACTAAAATATAGAAAATCATCGGTGAAATAAGAGGTACTGTAATACGTCTTAAGGCTTTAGATTTAGATGCACCATCAATTTGTGCAGCTTGATAATATTGCTTATCAATACCTTGGATACCGGATAGGAAGACGATAATCTTAAATGCTAAACCATTCCATATTGTATAGATTAAGATGACTGACATCGCTGTCCAATAGGTTGCTCCTCTGATACCTTCAGCAGCATTACCTGCGCCAAGCCAAATGATTGGATCTACACCAAACCATCCTAAAATTTGGTTTGCTAAACCTAAGGTCGTACCAATGGTGTTCGCATTACCACTAAACATATAAGCAAATACTAAACCAATCGCGATTGTATTTGTAATATATGGTAAGAAGAAAACTGTTTGGAAAAATCCCTTTAAGGGTTTAACCGATGCGAGTGCAACTGCAATAAATAATGAAATTAAAATCGTTGCTGGCACAGTAATTGCTACGATGAGTGCTGTATTAATAACAGCTTGTCTAAAACCAGTTGCTTCTAAAATGATATAGCGATAGTTACCAATCAAGGTATAATCATCAAATTCGCCAGTTTGAATGTTATAGCCTTCTAAAAAGGAAATAAAAAATGAATTAAAAATTGGGAAGAACGTGAATACACCTAGTAGGAGTAATGCAGGAAGTAGATAGAATATTGCTTTTAGCCAACCTGGCCAATGGATCATAAATCCTAAGCGTCTTTTTTCGAAAAAGGTTGTAATGCGCCCCGTGTATCTTCTTGTAAAGTTACGGAACTTCCATGTGGCTTCACTCAACCATAGTTTGAGTGATTTCATCATAAGACCACTTGTCCATTCTCTTTATCAAATAAGTGAACTTTATGAGTTTTGACGCTTAAAGCTATTTCTTCTTTGCCTTCTACAGAGTCAGAATCAACAAGTGCTCTGACTTGAGTTTCTCCCATCATGAAACGAATCATCGTGTCACGACCGATATGTTCGACGTCAATCGTGTCAACTTTAATGCCATTTTCATCTGCTTTAAAATCTTCTGGACGAATACCAATAGTATATGATCCATCTTTAGCTTTTGTTTTACCGATGACTGTGTCTTTACCTACGATGATATTACCATCTTTAACTTTACCTTCTAAAACATTAATCGGTGGGTTACCTAAGAACTTAGCAACGAAAAGATTTTTAGGTTTGTTATACATATCTTGTGGTGCATCCATTTGTTGTTCAACACCAAAATCAAGCACAACCATTTGATCAGAAATACTCATAGCTTCTTCTTGGTCATGTGTTACGAAAATGGTTGTAATACCTGTTTCTCTTTGAATACGTTTGATTTCTTCTCTTGTTTGAAGACGAAGACGTGCGTCTAAGTTTGATAGCGGTTCGTCTAATAATAGTACACGTGGTTTTTTAACAAGTGCACGAGCAATTGCGACACGTTGTTGTTGTCCACCAGATAATTGTGCTGGTTTTTTATCTAACTGATCTTCAATACCAACAAGTTTTGCCATTTCTTTAACGAGTTCTAATGCCTCTTCACGCTTAATATTAATGTTTTCAAGCGGGAACATAATGTTTTGACGTACTGTCATGTGAGGATAAAGTGCATAGTTTTGGAAAACTAATCCAATACCTCTTTTTTCAGGAGCAAGTCTTGTGACATCATCATCTCCAAAAAAGATTTTTCCTCCTGATGGTTTATGAAGCCCTGCAATCATAAAAAGTGTGGTTGATTTCCCACATCCTGATGGTCCTAATAAACCAATCAGTTTTCCCGAAGGAATTGTTATGGATAGATCGTCTACCGCAACTGTTTCTTTACCGTTTTTGTCCGTAAAGATTTTGGTTAAACCTTCTAATCTAATCTCCATGTTGTATATTTTCTCCTTTTGTTAAACTATATATTTGTTTATTTTTAAATAAAAATAAAGCACCCTTGATTCCCAAAAGCACCCTATAGTTTAGATATGAAAAAAACGATAGATCTCGTTTTCGTTTGATTCGTTTGAATAGTAATTAGTTTTTGGAACATCGACTACTCACCTCAACATGTGTATTATATAATAATACGGTTCAAAAAACAATGAAGTGACATAGTTTAGAAACATATTTTTACTCAATTTTTTCAAACAAGACACTTGAAAGCGCTTTTAGGGGTAATCATATTATAGTATGTGTGACCTGTTTTGTCAATTCAAAAAGACCTATAAAATGACTAAAACAAAAAAACACTTTCGTGTTTTATGTTTGTTTGACCTCATTTAATAAAGTTTTGACGTAGTTAGGTAAAGCAAAGGATCCTACGTGAATATCTTTATTATAATAAAGCGTTTCATACCCTAGTGATTCTATTTTCGATTTTTGGAAATCTTTAATAGGGTGATATTTCTTAGATGCGAATCCAAATAACCAATGTCCAGAAGGATATGTCGGTATAAATGCTTGGTAGACTTCTGCAATAGGAAACAGGTTAAAAATCTTCGCATGTGCACGTTTCATTTCTAGTCTTTCCTTTAGGAAATATGGAGATTCATGTTGATTTATCAATATACCGTCTTCGTTTAAATGATCATAACATGCTTGATAAAATGCTTGTGTGAATAAGCCTTCTCCTGGACCGATGGGATCTGTGGAATCAACAATGATTAAATCATACATCTTTTTTGTATTTTGAATATACAAAAGGCCATCTTCAAACATTAAGTTAACTCTCTCATCTTTTAGACCTGAAGTTAGGTAAGAGAAATATTTCTGGCAAACTTTGACAACACGCTCATCAATTTCAACCATATCAATGGATTTGATGGATGGATATCTTGAAAGTTCACGCACAGAACCACCATCACCACCACCAATGACTAATACGTTTTTGACGTTAGGATGTATGCTCATCGGAGTATGCACTATCATTTCATGATAGATAAACTCATCTTTTTCATTTGCCATCATAATATCATCGAGTGTAAAAAAGAGACCAAATTCGTTGGAATCATACACATCAAGCTTTTGATAAGGTGTTTGTTCATGATAAAGGTGTGATTTCACTTCAATACTAAAATTGACGTGTGGTGTCCATTTTTCAGTAAACCAAGCCATTTACTTTTCCTCCTTCATATGTGGCATATTCATGCCATAAAAGATTTCAGTCATTTCTTGATTGATGTCCATCTTGATTTTTTGTTTCTCTGATGTGGATAAATCATCACTTGTTACATTGAAAATGTATGAATCTAATACAAAATGATTTAGCATCATCTTCGTATGAAACAAATTTGAGTGATCAAGATTGATATCGATTGCTGTATATTTAGATAATGTCTGTCCATCGATATAATCACGAATCGAATTAATGTCATGATCAAGATAATGCTTTTGACCATTTAGATCTCTTGTAAATCCTCTCACTCTATAATCCATGATGATGATATCTGAGTCAAAGCTTTGAATCAAATAATTAAGTGCTTTAATTGGAGAGATTTTTCCACATGTTGATACATCGATATCTACTCTAAATGTCGAAATGTTTTGATCTGGATGTGATTCAGGATATGTGTGAACTGTGACGTGACTTTTATCAAGATGCATCACAACCGAATCTTTTGAGACATCGCCACCATTACAAGAAGGATCTCTTTTTTCATCAGATACTTTTTCTTCAGCAATCAAAAGTGTGACTGAAGCACCTTGTGGATCGTAGTCTTGCTTGGCAACGTTTAAAATAGACGCATCAATAATGCGTGTAACCTCTGTTAAAATACATGTTAGCCTGTCAGAATTATACTGTTCATCAATATATTCGATGTAAGCTTTTTTTTCTTCTTCATTGCGTGTATAGCATATATCATAAATGTTAAAACTTAATGTTTTGGTTAAATTGTTAAAGCCATATAATTTTAATTTTTCCATAGAAAAGGCACTCCTGTTTAGTATATTTAAACCAATCGTTTATTATCATGAAACTATTTTAACATAAACTATGTTTATTTCAAGAGAAAATTAAAAAAAGATCCATCTAAGAAAAGGAGATGAATCTTTCGTCTAAATCATCAATCTGAAAGATGATGTTGGACTCTATAAATAATTGTTTCTAGTAAGATTGCGCAAAGGACAATGATGACTGTCCATGCAAATACATAGGCATAATCGATGTTTGATTTTGCTATAAAAAGAGATCTGCCGATTGAATATTTAGTCTGAGCAAAATATTCTGCCATAATCAGCACCTTCAAACCTAAAGAAAAGGACTGTAATAAAGATAGCATAATATGGTTTTTTAGAAGCGGTAAATAGACATACATAATGCTTTCTTTAAAATGCGCATGCTCTAAATAAAACACGTCAAGTAAATCCTTATTGATATGATGCATCCCTTCTAATGTTGCTTGATATATGATGGGGAAAACGACCATAAAGGTAATAATCCAAGGTGCTAAAGATGGCCCAAAAATGATTAAAATAATAATGACTATGGAAATGACAGGAACAGTTTTTATACCCGTAAACCAAGGTCTGAAAAACACTTCAGCATGGTGATGTTTACCCATGAAAAATCCTAAACTTATAGCAAGTACTGAAATTGCGAAAATGATTGAAATTAGTCTCATAAAAGTCATACCAATAGAGATGAGATACATAGATTCAGTGAGTATACTAAAAAAGGCTTTTAAGACGTGGCTTGGATGTGGAAAAATCAGTGGATGATTAATCATTTCATAAAACAAAAACCACAAGCCTAAAAACATGATGAAGTTGATGAGATGTCTTTGATAAGCTTTCAACAAAATCACTTCCAATAAAATGTATCAGGCGGTATAGATCCACCTATTATATTTGGATTAAATAATAAGATGTTTTCTAGATATTTCTCTATATTTGATTTGTTTATATTGGCTTCATAAAGCGATATATAGTTGCTTTCTAACGATTTAATAAATATGGATTCATCCATGTTAGGATCATCTTTCTTGATGTTTCTGAGGGATAAATCAATATCATCATAAAGCAAATCCACTGCATCATTTAAATCGTTTAAGAGCTTTTCAACTTGCTCGTGTGACAGTCTCTCATGGACAAAAACACCAGCTTGTGGGACACTATCAATACCTGATATTGCGCGATAATAACTCATGATATCAATCGTTTTTATATCATCATAAAGCAGTGCTAACTTCGCATAAATCGGCTCTGAAACAAGCACAATCTTTTCTTCATTTCTGATAAAAGATATCGCTGCATCAGAAAGCGAATCTACATATGTTTTACTGACTTCAATATCTAACGACTCAAGCACATAAGATGTGATAATATCTCCTGTTTGACCTTTACCAAATATGATAATTTCTTGATGTTTTATGTCTTCAAGTTCACTCACTCTATCATTACATGTTACTAAATAAAATGTGCTTTCAATGATAGTTGCTAAAAGCTTGTAATTTGGTTTAGATTGATACATTTTTACACCTAATATAAGTGGTGCAAAAATAACATCATAATCTTCAGAACCAAATGCTGCAATGAGTGGATCTGGTCCTAATACAAGATCTCTTTGATATATGTCATTATCCATCAAATGAACTTGACTTATATGTGTGCTACCATAGGGTACAATCATTTGAATCTGATCTTTTTTTTGACATGCAGAAATAAGTAAACTGACACATATCAAAAGCATTAAAACAAACTTTCTACTTAACATCTTGATAAGCCTGTCTCTTTTCGTAATGTGTATGTAATAGCTCATGAGATTTATGTGAATTAGGGTGACCCAAAAAATCTGCATATAGTGCTTTGACAAATGGATTTAAATGTGATTTTCTAATGCTTTCTTTTGCATCGATTTGATAAAGCACAGAAGCTCTTAATGATCTAATATCCACTTTTTCTTGCACAGTTGCGTGTTGAATAGGCTGACCACCACCATTGATACAACCACCTGTACATCCCATGACTTCAACAAAATGATACGTCTTTTTACTTGTCTTCATCTCTTCGATGAATGTTTGGATTGCTTTACCACCATGAACAACGGCTACATGAATAGGTTTGCCTTGAATCATATATGTCGCTTCTTTAATGTCTTGATTACCGCGTAGTTCCTTAAAATCAATAGGCGTTTCACGGTCTTCAAGTATCTCAGTGACTGTTCTTAAGGCCGCTTCCATCACGCCACCTGTTGCACCAAAAATGTTCCCTGCACCTGTATATGATGCGAGTAAGCCAAATGGTTTTATGGGTTCAAGATTAGGAAAATCTAATTTTCTTCTTTTAATCATACGAGCAAGTTCTCTAGTTGTTAACACAATATCCACATCTTGATAACCATCTCTACCCATATCTGGTCTTTTTGCTTCTTGTTTTTTAGCAACACAAGGCATGATGGCTACCGAAACGATGTTTTTAGGATCTAATCCTAATTTATCTGCATAGTGTGTTTTAATCAGTGCTCCTGCCATTTGTTGTGGTGATTTACAGCTTGAAACATGAGGAATAAGCTCTGGTTCATAAAGCTCTAAATAATTGATCCATCCTGGTGAACATGATGTAAACATAGGAAATGGACCGTTATTTTTCAAACGACTGATAAACTCTGTGCCTTCCTCTAGTATGGTTAAATCCGCAGTGAAATTAGTGTCCATAATTTCATCAAAACCAAGTTCCTTTAAGGCTTTAAACATTTGACCTTCAACATTTGTGCCAATCGGTAATCCAAACGCTTCACCAAGGGCTGCACGCACAGATGGTGCCACTTGAACAATCAAGGTTTTACTAGGATCTCTTAAAGCGAATTCAACTTTTTTGATGTCATCTTTTTCTCTTAAAGCTCCCGTTGGACAAGATTGTATACATTTACCACAATAAATACATCCGCTATCCTCTAAAGCATGAAATAATGCTGGTCCAACATAGGTTTCTGTACCTCTATGATTGTAATTTAAGATATTTAATCCTGTATAGTGCTCACAAGCACTCACGCATCTACCACATAATATACATTTTGCTGAATCAATAGATATCGCACCTGATGAATTTGAAAAGTATTGGGGTAAACCTAAATCCCCATAAAGATGAGATAATGTATCTTCTACAGAATATCTTCTAAGAAGCTCTAAAAACTCACAGTCATCTTCTCTAGAGCAGTTAAAACATTCAAATTGGTGCTTATGTGACAGTAGTTGTAAATTCATGCGTACAGTCTCGTAAATCTCTAAATCATCAGTGATAATGTCCATATTTTCTTCAACAAATGTTTTACAAGCAGGCTTTAATTGATGTGATCCGTTGACTTTCACTGAGCATACGCGACAGTTACCTTCTTCATGAATATTTTCCATAAAGCATAGTCTAGGTATAAAAATACCATGATTTTCAGCAGCTTTTAAAATGGTTTCATTTGATTTCGCGATGATCGGTTGACCATTGATTTTTAAATATACATTGGAAATCATAAAAATACCTCTTGTTCTATTTTTTGACTTGAAATCGCGTGTACAGGACATGCAATCTTACATGCACCACATTTAATGCATGCGTCTAAGTCAATGACATGTTTAGTTTTCATCCATCCAGTGATCGCGTTTACTGGACAATGTCTTGCACATTTTCCACAACCAATACAATTATCTTCAATGACAAAGTGTGTGAGTTCTCTACAAACACCTGCCTTACAGTTTTTATCGATGACATGGCTAATGTATTCATCTTTAAAATGTTTGAGTGTCGATAATACTGGGTTAGGTGCCGTTTGGCCAAGGCCACATAAGGATGTGTTTTTGACCATATAAGCTAGTTTTTCTAATTCTTCGATGTCTTTCATCGTACCGTATCCTTCAACAATACGATTTAAGATGTCAAGCATTTGCTTAGTGCCTTCACGACATGGTGTACATTTACCACAGGATTCATCAACTGTAAAATCTAAATAGAATCTAGCTACGTCGACCATACAATTATCTTCATCCATGATAATCATGCCACCTGAGCCCATCATGGAACCTAATGCAGTTAAATTTTCAAAATCAATTTTAGTATCTAAATCCTTTTCAGTAATACATCCACCTGATGGACCACCGGTTTGTACGGCTTTGAATTTGCGTTTATTGGGTATACCACCACCGATATCAAAAATCACTTCACGTAGTGTAGTTCCCATAGGTACTTCAACTAAACCTGTATTAACAATCTTCCCACCTAATGCAAAAACCTTTGTACCACTTGATTTTTCAGTACCAATGGATTTAAACCATGTAGCTCCCTTTAAGAAAATCACTGGTACATTTGCAAATGTTTCAACGTTATTCACGTTAGTAGGATATCCCCATAACCCTTTAATTGCTGGAAAAGGTGGCTTTAAGCGTGGCATACCTCTACCACCTTCAATAGATTGAATAAGTGCTGTTTCTTCGCCACATACAAACGCACCTGCACCTAATCTAATATCAATATCAAAACTAAATGACGATTCAAATAGGTTATTTCCTAATAAACCCAACTCTCTTGCTTGATTGATCGCGATTTCTAATCTTTCAACAGCTACAGGATATTCAGCTCTAACATAAATGTATCCTTGGTTAGAGCCAATAGCGTATCCACAAATAGCCATAGCTTCTAAGACAGAATGTGGATCTCCTTCTAAAATCGCACGATCCATAAATGCACCTGGATCACCTTCATCTGCATTACAAATGACATATTTTTGAGAGCTTACAGTATTTTTTGTAAATTGCCATTTCTTACCTGTTGGAAACCCGCCACCACCACGACCTCTTAAACCAGATCGTGTGACTTCGTCAACAACTTCTTGTGGCGTCATGTTCATAAGAACATGTCCTAATGCTTGATAACCGTCTTTTGCGATATATTCATAGATATTCATTGGATCAATCGCACCACAGTTTCTTAAAGCGATACGCTTTTGTTTAGCGTAAAATACAAGCTGATTGATATTTTTAACCTGTGTTTTATTAAGGGGATTCGTAATGGTTAAACGATCGACAATACGTCCTTTTAAAATGTGTTCTTCGCATATATCTTTAACATCTTTGGGTGTAACATGCGCATAAAAAGTTTCGTCTGGATATAAAATCACAACAGGTCCCTTTTCACAAAGACCAAAGCACCCTGTCATGATTAAACCTACTTCATCTTTTAATCCTAAGACTTCTAGCTCTATTTCAAATTGTTTTTTGATGTCTTTAGCATGTGAGCTTAAGCATCCTGTCCCACCACAGATGAGTACGTGTATTCGTTCTAACATACTTCTTACCCCTTTCTTTGAGACAGTAAATGTCTTTGGATTGGTTCTTTATCCATCAAATGCTTTTGGACAATCTCTTTTACAATCGCTTCAGTTAAATTGCAATACACAAAAGATTGACCGTCTTCGTCAATGATTTCAGCCATAGGTTCATAGGCACATTCACCCATACATCCAACTTGTGTGATGGTTACATTTTTTAAAGATTGAACCGATGTTTCTTCGATAAAAACTTTCAAAATGTTTCTTGCTCCTGATGCAATACCGCATGTTCCCATGCCAATTTGAATGCGAAAACCGTTTTTAACATGTCTTACATCCATCTTTTTTAATGCTTCATCTCTTAATTTCTTTAAATCTTCTAATGATTTCATATGTCACCTCTTGAAAGTGTAATTTCTTGATTCATAAATTGAATGAGTGCGTGCATGATTTTATGATCATAAAGCACATCTTTAAATTCTTTTTTTATGATTGATGCATGGTATGTATATGTCTTTTTTCCTATTGATTTAAACACAAACTGCTTAATGTCTTGATGAATGGTTAAAGCATATAGCATATCCCCTAAATCACCGATTGGTGGTAAATCGATGCTTTTTTTGTTCATCGTAAGATATACATCGGTCCCTTTATTTTTTTTAGATGTGATTTTAAAAGTACCTTCTGTTTGTTCTGCGAGTAACATAAGCAAAGGAATGCCTAATCCTACGTTTCTTGTTGTTCTAGTTGTATAAAATGGACTTTGTGCTCTTATAAGCGTCTCTTCGTCCATACCACATCCATTATCCTTAAGGTGGATCTTAATCTTACTTCCCCAAGTAATCGATAAAAAGATATAAGTTGCTTTTGCTTGGATTGAATTTTGAATTAAATCATATAAGTAACTGCTTAAATCAATCATGTTTATTAAAAACCTCAAAAAAATCATCCATGGTTAAGTTTTTTAACTTGATTTGATTTTCTTTTGTTCTTTCTAGCATATGTATAATCGTATGTGCATCTGAGTTTCTTATGGTTTTAAAAGACTGATAGTGATCAGGATTGCTTTTTTCAGTGAGTTCGATGGCATTCAATGGTTTTTCTTTGAAATATTCAAGTGCACCGTGTTTTTTACGATCGATATGGGCATAAACCAAAAGATGCTCATATGGGTTTAACAATCGTTTTAAATCTTCAATCGATAAATCTAAAGTTTGACTCAAGTCATATGGTATGACTTCAATGACTTCGTCGTGAATATCAGTCATCTCTTGATCTCCAAATATAGCTTGATCATATGGTTTTTTATCCAAATACTTTTCTAAGATTTGGTCAAATGCCATTGCTTCATGAACATATTTAAAATAACAAAGGATATGGCAACCCTCTTTAACAGATATCTCAACGCCAGGTATGAAAAGGATGTCATAGCTTTCAGATATCTTTGCACAAATCGGTATGTTTTTTAAAGAATTATGGTCTGTTACAGCAATGATATCGAGCTTTTTTAAATAGGCCATATTAAATATGTTATGAGGTGTCATGAGTTCATCTGCATCCTGTGAAAGCACAGAATGGATGTGTAAATCATAAAAATAGATCATGAGATGATACCTCTCTTGAATAGATCTAAGATGACTTCATAGGATTTCATAGGTGTTTTAAGTATCGTGATATGATGTTCATTTGCTTTTTCAATCATTTCTAAAGAGACATGACTAGATTCACAAATGATAATAAGAGGTAAATCTAATAGAGCTGCAACAGCAATAGTCGTTTGATGCGCAATAATCGTTATAAGTATATTTTTTTCTTCAGCACTTTTAATCGCTTGAGATAGTAAATCTGTCTGATAACAGCCCATAAAAGTGTTGGTTAAATAAGTTTTATCGGTAAGTAGTTGATACTTGGGACTAAGCACATTTTTAATCATCATGATTCTAAAAAGAAAATAATGATGAGATGTGTGCCATCAATGCTTGAATGTATTTCCAAATGATCACTTGAGCGTTTGATATTAGGCAGTCCCATACCTGCACCAAACCCATTTTTATGATCTAATTCGGTTGCTGTAGAGTAACCTTCAGTCATAGCTAAATCTAAATCATGGATACCAGGCCCATCATCATAAAATTCTAATACAATCTTTTCATCATCTAAAAAAAATGTTGCGTATCCACCAAAAGAGTGAATGACAGTATTAATTTCTGCTTCATATGATGCTGCACACACACGCTTGATCAAGGATTTTGGAAAATCAAGAGCTACAAGTGTTCGCTTGATATCACTTGATGCTCTACCTGCTAAATCGTAGTTTTTAGCAATGATTTGATATTCTTTTTGGATCATAAGTGATTATATGTTATCCCTCTTATGCCGTCCTCATATAGCAATCCACTGATATTAAACATCGTGTGTTCTGTAGAAAGAAGTATAATATTTGATTCAATTGCTAAATCAACAACTTTTAAAGAAGGTATTTTCCCACGAACTAAAAGAACGACTCTTACATCAAGCATTTCAGCTGTACGAATGGATTGATTCGTCGTTAATCCTGTAATTAAAATCGTTTCTTTTAAAATGGTATCGTCTTGAACTGAATTTAAGATCATGAGAGCATCACTCATTAAATCTGCACAAAAAGCATATTTAAACTCTAAATCTTGAAATAAGTCTTTTGTATAGACTTTGCAGTCATATAAGCTAACAAGTTCACTGAGCTTCATGGTTTTTACCCTTCATATCTTGGATGAACTGTTTTGTTTTTTGTACGTTTGCGTTTCCAATGATTTGATCACCAACAGAAAATACTGGTGCTAATCCGCACGCACCTATACAACGGGTCGCTACTAAGGTGTATGCTCCATCTTTGGTTGTTTCACCTTGTTTAACCTTAAGTAAGTCCTCTAGTGTGTCCATGATGTTTTGTGAGCCTCTTACATAGCATGCAGTCCCTAGACAGACGCCAATCGTGCATTTTCCTTTTGGTTTAACAGAAAAATTGCCGTAAAATGTCACGACACCGTTAATTTTTGCAATACTCTCGTTCAGTTCACTGGCTATAATCTTTTGGATAGATAGAGGAATATAGCCGAAGATGTGTTGCGCGTCATGGAGTGTAGGCATCAAAGGTCCTGGTAGAACCTTGTTTTTTTCGAGGGCTGCGTAAAAAAGAGCAAGCTTTTCACTCGTAATGCGAGCATGTTCGTTCATACATGTTCTCCTTTTAATTGTCATCGTATTATTCGCCCTCATTATAACACCTAATTAGAAAAAGTATATATGTCTAAATGTAAATTTGTATGATAACGTTTTCAAGTGAAAAGATAAAAAAAGAGCCTTATTTCTAAGGCATCTTTGTTAAAATTCGCAATTTTTTGGCGTTCTTGGGAACGGAATAACATCTCTAATATTTTCAACACCTGATAGATACATCAGTAATCTCTCAAATCCCATACCGAATCCAGCATGAACACATCCACCGTATCTTCTTAAATCGATATACCATGATAAATCATCCTTAGGTACATGCATTTCATCCATACGTTTGATCAGGTAATCAAGTCTTTCTTCTCTTTGAGAACCCCCAATGAGCTCTCCAGAACCTGGCACGAGTAAATCCATCGCAGCGACCGTTTCCTTATCATCATTTAAGCGCATATAAAATGCTTTAATATCTTTAGGCCAATCAATCACAAATACAGGTGATTTGAAGTGTTTTTCAGTTAAATACTTTTCATGTTCTGTATTGATATCTTGTCCTTGTTTAGGTGTGTTTTCAAACTTAACACCTGAATTTAATAAAATATCTATAGCTTCTTTATGTGTAACCTTTGCAAAAGGTGATGTTAAAACCTTAAGTAATCGGTCTGTTAATCCTGGTTCAACAAACTTATCAAAGAAGACCATTTCTTCTGGAAGCTTTTCAAATACATATTTAATGATGAATTTAACCATGTCTTCAGCAACCTTCATGTCTTTTTCTAGATCACAAAATGCCATTTCTGGTTCAATCATCCAAAACTCAGATGCATGTCTTTGTGTGTTCGAATTTTCTGCTCTAAAGGTAGGTCCAAATGTATACACATCTTTAAATGCTAATGCAAAAGCTTCAGCTTCAAGCTGTCCTGTCACTGTCAAGTTTGTGCTTTTACCAAAGAAATCCTTCTTAAAATCAACTTTCCCGTCTTCAGTTTTAGGGATTTGATCTAAAGGGAGTGTCGTAACAGAAAACATTTGTCCTGCACCTTCACCATCATTACCTGTAATAATCGGTGTATGTGTATAAATAAATCCTCTCGATTGGAAAAATTCATGAATCGCCATTGCTGCAACACTTCTTAATCTAAAGACAGCATGAAAAAGATTGGTTCTCATGCGTAAATGAGCAACCTCTCTTAAAAACTCTCTTGAATGTCTTTTTGGCTGAATCGGATAATTTTCTTCAGAATCGCCGAGTAATTCAACATGTGAAGCCTTCACTTCAAAGGATTGTTTAGCATCTGGTGTTAAAATGAGCTCTCCTTTAACAAGAATTGAACTACCAACTCTGATTTTTTGAACATCCTTAAAGTTATTTAATTTTTGTTCTTCATAAACGATTTGAAGCGTTTCGAAAAACGTGCCATCAGAGAAATTGATAAATCCAAATTCCTTTTGTGCACGGTTATTTCTAACCCATCCAAATAATGTGATTTCTTTTTTTAAATGACTATCTGTTTCACGGTAAATCTTTTTAACTGTTGTTTCCATATAAACTCCTTTTTAGCCTTTATATAGCTGTCAAATTAAATATAAAACGCCCCTAGATATAAATCTAAGGACGTAAAAATACGCGGTACCACCTTAGTTCTAGAATGACTTCTAGCCCTTTAAAACTCTTAACGCGAGCATACGGATGAGTCTACTGTCTATCTCTAGATTTCTTTCATCTCTCCAAGTGTTCTTCATCATCTATTTTTACTGGTCTTTCACCATCACCAGCTCGCTAGAAAAGATTTAAGATGATTACTCTCTCTTCATCGATTTATGTCATTATTATAGCGTGATTACTTATGATTGTCAATTAAATGTCTGTCTCTTCGTCTTCTATATCATCTATCTCATCTTCGACATCTAATAAATCAAACTTAGCTTCTGATATATGTTTAAATTTGGTGTTAATCTTGGTTGAAGTAATATGTACTTGTTCAGCACTCCTAGAGACAGAATCGATGGATCTTTTTAGTTTATCCCAACGATCGATATAACGTGTAAATTCTTCGCTTAAACTTCTAAGCTCTTGAACGATTTTGCCGGTTTGTTTGTCTCTTTCCATGTTTTTAACTACCATTTGAATCATCGAAAGTGTCGCGATTAACGTCGTAGGTGAGACAATCCATATCTTATTTAAGTTAGCATACTGAACAATGTCTTCGTGGTTCGCGTGGACTTCTGAAAAAATCGCTTCAGCAGGCACAAACATGATTGCTTGATCGCTTGTTTCTCCTGGAATAATATACTTGTTTTTAATATCATTGATATGTTTTTTCATATCGTTTTTAAAATCTTTTTCTGCTTGTTTTCGATCGAGCTCGCCAAGATCTTTATTCACCATGCGTTTATAGTTGTCTAGCGGGAATTTAGAGTCAATTGCTATGGAGCCTACAGGTTCTGGTGCATAAACAATCGCGTCAGCTATAAAACTATTAGATAAAGTCTTTTGCTTATCATATAGTTCCTTGTTGTCACCTAAAACAGCTGATAGTAGTTGATATAGCTGTACTTCTCCATAGATGCCTCTTGATTTTTTGTCTGTGAGTAACACATTGAGTGATACAACTTCATTAGATAGTGATTCAATCTTTTTTTGAGCTTCATCAATTCTACCTAAGCGTTCCATCACATTTGTAAATGTAACTTTGGTATCTTCAAAACCTTTACCTAAACGTTCATCAACACGGTCATTAATCGCCTTAAGTTGTCTTTCAATGTGAACCATCATGCTATCTCTAAAGGTATTTAAGTCTTGTTGTCCGGCTTTTTGGGATTCGTTTAAGAGCTTGTTTAGCTCTAGTTTTAAATCACCATACTCCTTTGAGAGATAAATTTTAAGCTCATTTTGAATTTCTTTTTGGTCTGATAAATCAATGGGTTCCTTTTGTTTTTTATTCAGATAAAGGAATGATGTGACCTGAAATATGATTAAAAATCCAATGAGCCCTAGTAATACATAGTCCATAATATACCCCCTATAAGATATCTTCTAAATAATAAATATGCGCAACTTCATCGATATACTCAACATAAAACGTAATATATGTCTCATTCGATAGCAAAATGTCATTAATAGACGTAATAAAGCCGTCATCATTTAAGGATCTAGAGTAAAGTCTTTGATTTTCTGGTTCCACCATGACAGATTGATATGCTCTACTCACTAAATCTGCACAATAATATTTGTATTCCATATTTAAGAAAAATAAGAAATTATATAAGTTGAAATCGACTTTATCTCTTGCATAATCTACAGCACCATCAATCATATCTGAAGTAGCACCTTTGACTCTAACACCGACAAAGTGATTTCTATAGCGTGTGCCGTAATAAGGGAAATCCCTGTCTGTTTCTGTTCGATATCTTGGATTTAACCAATAATTTGTGTTTGATCTATTGACTGTTACTGATAAATCATGTGGTACATTACCTGGATGCATGATGATATCTAACAGTGTTTCATCCTCATCAGGAAATCCAACTGCTTCAATAAAACGATTTTCACCATTATTAATCGCTGCATGCCCACCAAAATAATAGCTGATGAACCAGTGAATAGGTTTATTACTTGGAAATGGTGACTCAGATGTCATGAAAATATCACCTTTTTGCCCTAGATATTTTCTTGTGTCATTATAAAACACACTGCGCGTATCCTCTAATTCATATGATGTTTCACGTGAAACTTTATAATATCTTCTTGTTTGTTCTACACCAGCTGAATACATGATGGTTTCTTCATACTCAAACAAAGCGCGTGCTTTAAATGCTTCAATCGCTCGATTTGCTTGAATGTTTTCTGAGATTGCGACACCTAAAGAATATAAAATACCCATACCTATGAGCAGGATGATGGTCTTTATGGTGCGTTTGAGATTAAATTTTACTCTTCTTTTTTTTCGTTTAAATTGTGCGTTTAAAATCATATATGTTACCTCAGCTTGTGGTATACATTATATCATGATTTAGATGAAACATCATGTCTTTGAATACAAAAAAAAGTAGTCAATGACTACCTTTTTGGTTTAATAACTAATGCTCTTTCTTCACCTTCACCTTCTGATTCAGTGATTACATCACGCCATTCAGAAAGTTTTGTGTGAATAATTCTACGATCAAACGCATTCATTGGGTCTAATTTAACCGCAATTTTTGTTTGTGCAACTTCTTTAGCTGTTTTAGTTGCAAGTATTTCTAATTGCTTCTTTCTATTCTCATGGTAATTACCAATGTCTAAAGAAACAATTAAGTGACCATCTACATAAACATTTAAATAATTTCTTAAAAGGAATTGAAGTGCTAAAAGTGTGCGACCTTCACGACCAATTAAAAGTGCATTTTCATCACTTTCGACATGATAATGAATTTCTGTGCCATCATTTAAAGTTCTAACTTCCATACGTGATGTAATTTCCATAGTCTTTAAAATGCTTTCTAGGTACACTTTACCTTCAGTAGCTAAATTAACATTAGGTGTTGCTTCATATAAAGAAGAAGAACCAATACCTAATAAGCCTTTCTTTTCCTTTAAAACGGTCAATTTGATCTTATCTTTTTGAATTTTTAAATGATCAACAGCAAGTTTTTCAGCTTCTTGCAGAGATTTTGCTTCAAATTCTACTTTTTTTAACATCGAAATCACCCCAGTAATTGTTTTTGTTTTAATGCTTCGTGCTTCTTTTCATTGAGTTTTCTATTCACCATGGTTTGTCCAAGTGAGTAAATGTTACCAAAAATCCAATAAAGCGCAAGCGCATTACTTTGATACGAAGCGAATGCCATCATGACAACCATGAAATATGACACAAACTTCATAGTCTTTTCTGTTTGTTCTGCTTGTGGATTTGGATTATGCTTCGCTGTGTTTTTTGCATAACTTGGTTTTTTCATGGAAATCTTTTGCAAGATAAACATGGTTGCTCCAACTAAACCAGCTAATACCATACCGATGATACCATCTTGTTGATTTGCAAGATTGATCCCTAAAAAGTTCGTATTTGCTACACCTGATGCGTACATACCACCTTCAACAGTAATACGTCTAACAACACCAAACATTGCAATAAAGATTGGCATTTGCAAGAATGGGAATAAACAGCCTAAGACGTTAATACCATGCTTTTTATAAACTTGCATCATTTCCATTTGCATTTGTTGTTGTGATTGTGGATCTTTTCTAGTTGCATATTTAGCTTGAACACGTTGCATATCTGGTTGTGCTAAATTCATCTTGATTGACATATCGTTACTCTTTGCATAAATAGGCCAAGCAAGTGTACGTACAACTACAGTTGTAAATAAAATACCTAATGCGAAATTATTACCAAAAATGGTTGCAAAGAAGTTCATAATGAACGCAACTGGAATCACTAAGATCCAGTCAAAAAAATTAGCATCTTTTGTTGAAATAGGTCTTTCTCCACCAGATACATAGACTGTAATCTCGGGTCCTTCAAAATTTTCGTAAGTAAAATTCACTGTATAGGATATTTGATTATTGAATCCATCTTCTCCAAGTGGCTCATAGCCGCCATCGTCAAAGAGTGTTGCAACATCTTTTCCATCTAAGACTTCTACATCGCCATTTCTATAAACCACATAAATCTTAATACCCTCTGGATTAAAATCTTGTCCCATTTGATATAAAATAGCATCTTGTTCAAATTGATAAGATATCATAACGATATCATCATCGTTTCCTACAATTGTTTCTGGCTTAATGTATACTTGGAAAGTAGAAGAAATACTTGAAACAGCATATGTGTAGGTTCTAACACCATCTGCATTATCTGAATAAGATACGGTAATGTCTGTTGATGATTCAACTGGAACCAATTCAGCAGTACCATTCTTCTTTAAGATCCAATAAGATAAACCATTTTGTCCCCACCAAATATTATTGGTAGCTTCAGTATGATCATAAACGAGTTTGTCATAGGTAACACCAGTGGATGTTGTACTTTCTGTTCCAACAGGTGTATTAGATACAATCACAGTAGCAGTTGTATCCTCTCTTGTACATGCAGCAAGACCTAAAACAAGAAAAACCATCATGATCACAAATAAAATCTTTTTACTCATGTTCGTTCTCCATTAACTTAGATTTTAGAAATAAAATGTGTAATTTTTCTTTCATGTCCTGATAGGACAATGTGCTTGATTGCGGTTTAATGACTATGACAAACAATTTATTTTTAATAAATTGGTCCTTAAATTCACTCACAATCATGCGTACACGTCTCTTTGCGAGATTACGATCAACAGCTTTTCCATATTTTCTACCAATGGAAAGTGCAAATCTAAAATGCAAAGCATGCTCGTCTTCAGATTGATAGACGGCAAAATAACTGTCACCTTTGACCATTTTCTTTTTAAAGATCGCATCGATTTCGCTACTTTTCTTTATGCGATATCTTTTTTTCATAGTTTTAAAAAAATAAGGATTACTCAAAAAATAACATAAGTTATTATTTTAAACGAGTAATCCAAGTGTTTTTAAAATAAGGATTCAATTTTAAACAGTTAATTCTGCGCGGCCCTTCAATCTGCGACGAGCAAGTACGCGACGACCACCAGCAGTTGCCATTCTAGCTCTAAAACCGTGAGTCTTGATGCGCTTTAGCTTACTAGGTTGATAAGTTCTTTTCACAAATAAAACCACCTTTCTTGCGAAACCATGCTTTTTCATTATATTAAAAGACCCTATTTTTGTCAACCAAAAACATACTTTTTCTATCAAAAAAGAGAAAGAAAAAAAAGGATGATTTTTTTTGTTGATATATTCGTCTCTTTTTGTGTAAAGATTCATCATTGAGTGTGGATAACTTAACCACAAAAATGGGGGTATGTGGATAACTTGGTAAAATCACTTTTTGGCCTTATAAAGATGTTCATTAATTCTAGTTTTCCACATGTTTCCCACTTATCCACAAAATATGTCTTATAGTTTTCCACAAAAACTGTTGATAACTTTTTGCATCACAAACCTCTATTTGTGTTATTCTATGAATAAATTATTAAAGGGGTACGTATCAATGAATACTTATAATCTATTATGGGCGAAGATTTTACAAGAATTAGAATCGACTTTTAACGAGGAAACTTTTCAAGAAGTCTTTCAGCCAATGACATCTGTGCACAAGTATGCCAATGATCATGTATACGTATTGGTCCCTAATGAATTCATTAAAAATAGGATCAATCGCTTATACATCAATAAAATCAATGATTTAGCGACAAAATTCCACGGATCTCCTATCCGTTTTAAGTTCGTTACTGAGAGTGAAATCGTTCCTGAAGAGACTTTAGTGAGTCCAGAACGTAATTTATCTTTAAAATATCGTCCAGGTAATCTAAATGCAACCTATACTTTTGATAATTTTGTTGTAGGTAAAAGTAATATGTTCGCATTTAGGATGGCAATGAAGGTTGCTGATCAACCAGGTGCTGTAGCAAACCCTTTATACATTTTTGGTGATGTAGGATTAGGTAAAACCCACTTAATGCAAGCTATTGGTAACTATATATTAGATCAAGATATCAATAAAAAGGTTTTATATGTCAAAGCAGATGGTTTTATTGAGGACTTTGCAAATCTTTTAAAAAGAGAGCAAATGGACGATTTCAATGCAAAATATCGTGATATAGATATTCTACTTGTCGATGACATCCAAATTATGGGTGGTGCGACAAAAACACAAATGGAATTCTTTAAACTCTTTGATTATTTATATCAACAAAATAAACAAATCGTCATCACATCTGATAAACCAGCCTCTGAATTAAAAAACATTATGACGCGTCTAACTTCTCGTTTTGAAGTTGGCTTAACAGTTGACATTCAAGTACCTGATTTGGAGCATCGTATTGAAATTTTAAAGAGAAAACTTCAATCTGAATCATCAGATATTCATGATATTCCAACGGAAGTTTTAGAATTTATTGCTTCCTCCTTTGTTACAAACATTAGAGAGCTTGAAGGTGCATTAAAAAGAGTTTTATTCTATTGTTTAACTAACAACTTTGATTTAACTATAGAAACAGCTAATGAAGCTTTAGAGCCTTTATTAAAAACAAAACGTAAGTCAGATACATTAAATGAAAATAACTATGATAAGATTCAATCGATTGTAAGCGACTTTTATGGGATTTCACTTGAAGATTTAATTGGTAAGAAAAGACATTCTAAATACATATTACCTAGACATATCGCAATGTTTATAATAAAGAGCAAATATAATATTCCTTATAAAACGATTGGTTCCCTCTTTGGTGATAGAGATCACTCAACTGTTTTAGCAGCTTGCGAGAAGATTGATAATGATTTAAAACAAGACACTTCCTTAAGACTTGCTGTTGATACAATCATTAAAAAGATAGACACATTCGGAAAAAAATAAGTGTGTATAAAATGTTGGAAATATGGTATAATAAATGCAGTATAAAGCCATTTACTATATTTATCCACAAGCCCACACTTATAACAACAATAACTTAAAGATAAAACTAAAAAAATAAAGGAGCCATATTATGATTTTCAGTGTCGATAGAGATGTATTACTAAACCAACTATTAATCGCATCAAAAGGACTTCCAACAAAAACACCATTACCAATTTTGTATGCTGTTAAGTTCGAAGTACATGAAGATTATATGCTACTTACGACTAGCAATACTGATGTAGCTATTCAAGTACTTATTGATGATAAAAGCTTAAACATTAAATCACCAGGTAAAGTTGCTATTCCAGGACGCTATTTGGTTGAAATTATGAGAAAGATTTCTTCAGAGAAAGTTGAGTTTGCACTCATTGAAGATAAACTTATCGTCATTAAAGCAGATCGCTCTGAATTTAAATTACGTCTTATGGATGTTGAAGATTATCCTGAAATTGATTTTTTAGATTTAGATGATCCAATTGTTTTAGATGGTCAGCTTATTAAAACAATCATTAAAGAAACAAACTACGCGACAGCTAATTCTGAAAAACGTCCTATATTAACAGGCGTGAATTTCAAATATCACGATAACCATCTTTACTGTGTTGCAACTGACTCATACCGTTTATCACAAAAAAACGTGAAGTTAAGAACACATAGTAAACATTTTGATATCGTCATTCCTAATAAGAGTTTAGATGAACTCAATAAAATTTTAGATACTTATCATGATGATGTTGAATTATTTATTAACCCAAATAAAGTCTTATTTAAAATGAACAAAATATTGTTTCAAACAAGATTACTCGAAGGTACTTATCCAGATACACTTAGAATTATTCCAACTGAATTCCCTGTAACAATTCCATTTAACAAAGAAGAATTATTACAAGCTGTTGAACGTGTATCACTCTTATCTCCTAGAGATCGTGAAACAAATTATAATATTATCAAACTCAACTTAAGAGCTGATAAAATAGTTGAAATCAGTTCAACCAATACAGAAGTTGGGGATGCAAACGAAGAGATTATTCCTTCTTCTGATGTGACAGGTCCAATGATTAAAATTGCCTTCTCATCTAAGTATCTAGTTGAAGCATTAAAATCATTTAGTTCCTCAGAAATTATCATTCAATTTGCTGGTGAAGTGAAGCCGTTTGTGATCAAAGGTGAACTCGATCAAGATTTACTCCATCTCATTTTACCTGTACGTATTGATTAAAATACTAATCTCATTAAAAGCCTTAATTTCAAATCTAAGGCTTTTTTTTATGCTTGCCTAAAGTCATGACTTTATCACTAAAAAAAACGTAAAAAATGATGTTTTTTCCTTTATATTATGATATAATATAAAAGGATACAAAGGGGATTTATATGAAAAAATTTCAAATTTATGAAGATTACATCACACTCGGACAGTTTTTAAAAGCCACCAATCATATTGGTTCTGGAGGGGAAGCCAAGTTTTTTTTATATGAAAACGAGGTTCTTTTAAATCAAGAAAGACGCATAGAACGTGGTAAAAAACTATATCCAGGTGACTACATTCAAATTGGAAATGAAAGCTACGTGATTGTACGTGATCCGAAAAATTCAACTCAGACAATTTCGAAATCATAAAGATATAGAACTTACTTTTGAAAAACCCTTTGTGTATATTGATGGTCCAAATGGCAGCGGAAAGACAAGCATTTTGGAAGCTATATATTTTGTAGCAACAACAAAGTCACATCGTGCTAACGATGAAAAGGAAATGATTCAAAGATCAGAGCCTTTCACACACGTTAAGATTTGGACAGATGATGATCGTTATGAAGTGATTTTTTCTAAAACAGGAAAAAGAGCTTTAATTAACGGTGTTGAAAAAAGAAAAATTAGTGATTTTATTGGACATTTGCGCGTAGTGATGTTTTCGCCTCTTGACTTAGATTTGATTAAAGGTGCACCACAAACTAGAAGACAATTTATGGATTTGGAATGGATGCAGCTTCATAAAACATATTTAAGATATTTAAACACATATAAACAAGTTTTAAAGCAACGTAATAGCCTTTTAAAAAAGATCCATATAGAAGACGATTATACATTTTTAAATATATTAGGTGAGCAATTATTTGAAGTTGGTATTGAAATTATCAACGAAAGACAAAAGTTGATTCGTGAACTCAATCAATATTTCAAAGTTGTTTATCAAAGATTTTCATCACATGAAGTAGAGCTTATTTATGAGCCTGATGTTGATGAAAAAGCATTTAAAGCACACTTACATAAAAATCAAAAACAAGATATTTTATATCAAAGCACTTTAGCAGGACCTCATAGAGACGATTTTTTCATCCGTTTTAACGGTTTTGATGCCAAAAGCTATGCATCTCAAGGGGAGCAACGTTTAATGGTTGTGTGCCTTAAATTAGCACTTCTAAAGCTCATTGAAAAGGAAACGAACACGCAAGTCATCTTACTTTTAGATGATGTCTTAAGTGAATTAGACCAAGAAAGACAACATATTTTTTTAAACGAGTTACCAAAAGAACATCAAATGATTATGAATAGTGCGATACCAATTGAAATTAAGCACATTCAAATGATTCATTTAACGAAGGAGTAAGTACATGGAAAACTATAATGCATCGAATATTCAAATATTAGAAGGATTAGAGGCGGTTAGAAAACGTCCTGGTATGTATATTGGAAGTACAGGATCTAGAGGGCTTCACCATTTAGTATGGGAAATTATTGATAATTCAATTGATGAAGCACTCGCTGGCTATGCAACTAAGATTGACATTGAAATCCTTAAAGGGGATGTTGTTCGTGTTACAGATGACGGACGTGGTATTCCTGTAGATATACATCCAAAGACGAATAAACCTGCCGTAGAAACGATTTTAACGTCATTACACTCAGGTGGTAAGTTTGATGGTAAAAGCTATAAGGTTTCTGGTGGTCTTCATGGTGTTGGGGCTTCAGTAGTTAATGCACTTTCTGAATGGTTTTTAGTTGAAATCCATAGAGATGATAAAAGATATGAGCAAAAGTTTGAAAGAGGTATTCCAGTAACTCAATTAAATGTAATTGGTGAGTCATCTCATACAGGAACTATTGTAACCTTCAAGGCAGATCATTTAGTGTTTACAGAAACACTTGTATATGAATATGAAATTTTAAGAAATCGTGTACAACAATTAGCCTTTTTAAATAAAGGTATTAAGATTTCAATTAGTGATAAAAGAGGCGAAGTACCTATTGAAAATGCTTATCACTATGAAGGTGGTATTGTAGAATATGTTACCTTCTTAAACGGTAATAAAGGTCGCGTAAATCAAGATATTATTTATACTGAAAAAGAAGTTGATGGCATCACTTTAGAGATTGCTTTACAATATAATGATTCTTATGCAACAAACTTATATTCATTTGCTAATAATATTCCTACACATGAAGGTGGTATGCATGAAGATGGCTTTAAACTTGCATTAACGCGTTTATTAAACAAATACGCAAATGACAATAACATGCTTAAAAAAGATGATTCTTTCTTAGGTGAAGATACAAGAGAAGGCTTAACTGCTATTATTTCAGTGAAGCATCCGGATCCTCAATTTGAAGGACAAACAAAAACAAAATTAGGTAATCCAGAAGTTCGTCAAATCACGAGTCAAATCGTTGGTGAAGGACTTGAAAGATACTTACTTGAAAATCCAAATGATGCGAAAGCTATTATCGAAAAATGCTTAATGGCTGCACGTGCAAGAATTGCAGCAAGAAAAGCAAGAGAAGCAACGCGAAGAAAATCGCCTTTAGATGCTTTAGGTTTTGCATCTAAGTTAGCAGATTGCAGAAGTAAAGATCCAAAAATATCTGAAATATACATCGTCGAGGGTGATTCTGCCGGAGGTTCAGCAAAACAAGGTAGAGAGTCAGAATATCAAGCGATTCTACCGCTACGCGGTAAGGTGTTAAACGTTGAAAAAGCAAGACTCGATAAAATTTTAAACAATAAAGAAATTTTATCGCTCATTCAAGCTTTAGGTACTGGCATTGGAGATGAGTTTGATGCTGAAAAAGCAAGATATCATAAGATTGTCATTATGACCGATGCTGATATCGATGGCGCACATATCCGTACTTTACTACTTACCTTCTTCTTTAGATATATGAAACCACTCATTGACTTAGGTTTAGTGTTTATTGCACAACCACCTTTATACAAAGTTCAGGCAGGTAAACGTGTAGAATATGTTTACACCGATGAAGGTCTTCAAAAAGCATTAAGCGATATGGGCGGTAGACCTAATATTCAACGCTATAAAGGTCTTGGTGAAATGAATCCTGAACAATTATGGGAGACAACCATGGACCCAGAAAACAGAACACTCCTTCAAGTATCCTTAAAGGATGCGATGGATGCTGATGCAGTATTTTCAATGCTTATGGGTGAAGAAGTTGATCCAAGAAAGCAGTTTATTCAAGAAAACGCAATTTATGCGAACAATATTGACGTATAGGAGGGATGCACATGGATTATAGTCAAACAACAAAAACAACTGAAGGCTACATCAAAGAGATTAACATCTCGACAGAGATGAAAACATCCTTCTTAAATTACGCGATGAGTGTCATCGTATCTCGTGCGCTACCCGATGTAAGAGATGGCCTTAAGCCAGTTCAAAGACGTATTTTATACGCGATGAATGATTTAGGCATGTCAGCTGATAAACCACATAAAAAATCAGCACGTATTGTCGGGGAAGTTATTGGTAAGTACCATCCACATGGTGATTCATCCGTGTATGATGCGATGGTTCGTATGGCACAACCGTTTAGCTACCGTATGCCTTTAATTGATGGTCACGGTAACTTTGGTTCTGTCGATGGTGATGGCGCTGCTGCGATGCGTTACACCGAAGCAAGAATGTCAAAAATCGCTGGAGAACTCGTTAGAGATTTAGAAAAAAATACAGTTGATTTTATCGATAATTACGATGGTTCTGAACATGAACCTTCTGTATTGCCAGCAAGATATCCAAATTTACTCGTAAATGGTTCAACAGGTATTGCTGTTGGTATGGCAACCAATATACCACCACATAATCTAACAGAAATCATTAACGGTATCTTCGCCTATATGGATAACGAAGAAATAACAACAACTGAGCTTATGGAACATATTCAAGGGCCAGATTTTCCAACAGGTGGACAAGTTTTAGGCCTCACTGGACTTCGTCAAGCTTATGAAACAGGCAAAGGTATTATTGCTGTTCGTGCAACGGCTGAAATCGTATCTCACAAAAACAAAAACACGATTATTGTTACTGCGATTCCTTATCAAGTAAATAAAACCACATTAATTGAACGTATCGCTGAAATCGCTAAAGAAAAAATCGTTGAAGGTATTACAGATTTACGCGATGAATCAAATCGTAAAGGTATGCGTATTGTCATCGAGTTAAGACGTGATGTAAATCCACATGTCATGCTTAATAATTTATACAAGTATACACAACTTCAAACAAGTTTTGGCATCAATATGATTTGTCTAGTTAAAGGTCAACCACAAATGGTCACCTTAAGGGATGCACTTAAGCATTATTTAGATCACCAAATTGAAGTTGTTCAAAGACGTACGATTTATGATCTAGAAAAAGCTGAAGCAAGAGAACATATCTTAAATGGTTTAGTCATTGCACTTCATGATATTGATCACGCGATTGAAATCATCAAGCAATCTAAGACAGGCGATGAAGCAAGAGAAGCTTTAATTAATACCTATGAATTATCAGATATTCAAGCTAGAGCGATCCTTGATATGCGTCTACAACGCTTAACAGGATTAGAAATTGAAAAACTTGAAACCGAATTAAAAGATGTCATTGTTCGTATTGGTGATTATAAAGATATCATCAGTAGCCATGATAGAAAGCTAAGTATCATCCGTGAAGAATTAGCTCAAATTCAAGCACAATACAATGAACCACGAAATTCAGAAATTAATCTTCACGAAGACTTATCTATTGAAAATGAAGATTTAATTCCAGTTGAAGATGTCATCATCACAGTGACCAATAATGGTTATATTAAACGTATGAAAGTTGATCACTATAAAACACAAAATCGTGGTGGTGTCGGTATGTCTGGCATTAAGGTTCATGAAGATGATTACGTTGAACATATCAAGATGACTTCAACACATGATTTTCATTTATTCTTCACGAATAAAGGCCGCGTTTATAAGATTAAAGGCTATCAAATTCCTGAAGGATCAAGACAATCTAAAGGCTTACCAATCGTTAACTTATTAGAGTTTGATAAGGATGAAACTTTAGCATCATTTACCAATGTTAAAGACTTTGATTCTGAAACAGATTTCTTAACCTTCGTTACTAAAAAAGGTATCATTAAACGTACTCAAATTAGCGAATATAAGAATATTCGAACAAACGGTATTAACGCAATCAATCTTCGAGATGATGATGAATTACTTAATGTTACACTCACTGATGGTAAGAAAGATATCATCTTAGGAGCATCCAATGGTAAAGCGATTCGCTTTGATGAAAATGATGCAAGAGCTATGGGTAGAACCACATCAGGTGTGCGTGGTATGAGCTTAGGTAAAGATGATGAAGTTGTTGGTGTAGCTATCGTGGATCACGATCAACAAGAAATATTAGTAGTTACCGAAAAAGGCTTTGGTAAGCGAACTATCGTTGAAGAATATCGTAGACAAATCCGTGGCGGTAAAGGTGTTAAGACGGTTAATGTCACTGAAAAAAATGGTCGTTTATCAACCTTAAGAACTGTTTCTGATGATCAAGATTTAATTGTAGTATCTGATAAAGGTGTCGTGATTAGAACACATATTGATCAAATCTCACAAACAAAACGTGCCACTCAAGGTGTAAGAATTATCCGTTTAAGACCTGATCATAAAGTATCAACGATTGCACTTGTGCCTAGACAAGATGAAATTGAAGAACTTCAACAGGGTGAAGAAAACTTCCATCAAGAAGCAATGCCTGTTCAAGAAGAAAAGAAAAAGATTGAAGCAGTAGTTCTAGCTCCTGATGAAATCGAAACAGATGAAAAAGAAGTTATAACAACTGATAGTTTATTCGATGAATAATTGATTAAAAATGGCTTATCTTATGATAGGCCTTTTTTACTTTCAACATATGCATGACTCCATGCTACAACAATTATTTTAGTTTCATATTGCCATATTGATTTTCAATATGGCTTTTTTTCATCATTCCGTTTAAAATATTATATAATGAGACAAAGAGGGGAGCATTTATGAAAAAAATCGCAGCATGGCATAGTTACTTTATTTTTATCATTGCCTTTTTCTTACTAAATATATTAAATACTTATGTACTGACCATACAAGAATTAAACAGATATATCGCACCATTTAGACATAATTTCTTAGGAGAAATGAATGCATTTATCGGTAATTTTTCTATTCTTTTTTTCGTAAACACGATTTTTTTTACTTTTATTAAGAAAGCTAAATCACGTATGAAGTTTTTGCTCATTTTTACATTCCTACTAAACTTCTTTATCTTTTGGATGGGCGTTTTTAATTTGTTTTTCGGGACTGCTTTTTCAATACCCGCAAGTACCATTTTTAAAAACCCAGCAGAGGGATTTGCGATGGGTACTTTGATACAAGCTCTTTTAGAACTCATAACCTATTATAGAATTATTGTCTTTTTACCCTTCTTTGTTTTACTCACCTTATATTTATTATCAGATCGCTTAGAGCTTAAAGAGCTTTATTTTAGAGTAACACCTAAAAAAGCTTTATCTGCCATACTGATAGTTGCTATTACGCTATACACTGCAATCTTTTCATATTATGAACAGTTTAAAAACACCTTACCCCTAAATGCTGTAAAAAGTACGTTTGCTATTCAGCATCTAGGCGTCTATCCTTATTATTTAGGTGAGTTTATTGGTCAACCATTTGATTTAGACTTAGAGACTTTTTTAGAGCTTGAAACTAATGATGATTATTATGATGCTTATCAAGTTTATAACAAAAACAAAGCATCTTATCAGAATTTTTTCAATCAAGAGACCTACAGTAACGATCTTTTATTGAGCCAAACAATTGATGACTTATATATAGATGCCTCACTCTTGAATGGAGAATCCCTTACTGGCATTCTAGAAGGCAAAAATCTTGTTTTAATTCATCTTGAGTCTATCAATACATTCTTGCTTGAGTTGGATCTCACCAACGAAAGACTTGTCTTTTTAAATCGTTTGCTAGATGAAAGCTTTTACTTTTCTAATTTTTATAACAACGTTGGTATGGGTGTTAGCTCGGATGCCGAATTATCTGTCTTGACAGGACTTTACCCGATGGGAGATCGAACACTTTACTGGGAGTTTGATCATATACCGTATGATTTAGAATCCATTCCTCAATATTTTAACGAAATCAATTACCATACACTTGCTATCCACGGAGATAAAGCACAGTTTTATAATCGTGACAAAGTATATCCAGACCTCATGACATTTGATGCATTTTATGCGCTTGAGGATTTTATAAATGATGGCTATGTCGTTGAAAATGGTTATATATATGATCATGCGAATCAGTTAGTTCATCATAGCCCTTGGATTAGCGACTATCATCTTGCAGATGAAACATATCGATTTGGGACATCATTTTTATCAAATAACACACCATTTATGATGTTTTCAGTCATGATGATGCCGCATACACCCTTTGAATTTGATCCAAATGCACTCGATCGAGATAGATTTGACTTATTTGATCGACCTCTTCAATCAATTACTATGCGTTATCTTAATTATGTGGATTATATGGATGATGTCTTCAAGCGATTCTTTGTTGCAGAAGACGGATCATCTCAAACGCTAGATAATACAGTTTATATTTTCTATAGCGATCATGGATCAGGTATCAAAAATCAAGATCTAGACTTATTATTTAATAGAGAATTATCAGTGATTGAAACAAGAAAAATTTTACAAAAAGTACCAGCATGGATCTATGTACCTGGTGATGAAGTGATTGATTATGGCGATTATGAGCTTAGACAGGGCTTACTTAAAGGCGAACAACCACTCGTAAGAAGTCAAGTCGATCTTTATCGAACAATGATTGAATTATTTAATTTACCTGTTGGAAATGATCCCTATTTTGGTGTTCATGGGCTTTCTGACGAACCAACATTTGCTTTAGACAATCGTTTAATGGATGTTGTATTAGATGGTTATATGTACTCGATGAGAAATAAGAGAATTACATATCCTGAGTCTTACACAATTCCAAAAAAGGATTATGACTATATATTAAGATTTAAGCAGTTATCAGATATTTTGATAACTAATGATTATAATCAAAGATATATATATGACATCATTCGGTCTAGGTCATGAATCATAAAAAGATATTTATATCATCTATGATATATGTTGTCATAGCCATACTGACTGGTACCATCTTAAATGACGGTTTAATCATCTTTTTAGGGTGGAACATATTACTAGCTACAATACCCTACTTAATTGCATTGTTATATGTAAAAAACTATGAAAAAAATAGTTCAATCTATGTATTGATAGGTATTCTATTATTGTATGTGCTGTTTTTCCCTAATACGTTTTATGTTTTAACAGATGTGATACATTTTGAAGAAAGTCATTTTTTTGAAAGATATCCAGACCTTTACCATGCTATATTAGAAGAATGGATACTCTTTTTCATCATTATCTATGGCGTATTTCAAGCAACGTTATTAGGTGTTTTTTCATTAAAACAAATCGAAAGCACATTCAAAAAACCAATCATTCAAATCTCATTAATCATAACTATATGTTTTTTATCAAGTATAGGCATTTATATTGGTAGATTTTTAAGACTTAATTCATGGCAATTTTTTAGATTGGATTTAATTTTTCAGGGTATTTTTCATAATTTAGGTTTTTTCATAGGGTTTATAGCCATATTTACGATATTGCAAGTCATCATATATAGGTTAATTACAAATATTTTTAATCATTATTAGGAGGAAATTATGCGTGTTTTAGTTGTTGGTGGGGCTGGATATATTGGATCTCACACGGTTTATGAATTAATTAAAGATGGACAAGAAGTTGTTATCCTGGATAACTTATCCTCAGGTTATATGGAGCTTGTGCATCCAAAAGCTATATTTTACAAAGGTGACATTCGCATAAAAAAAGACATTGAACATGTATTTGATAAAGAAAAGATTGATGTCGTTATGCATTTCGCTGCTAAAATCGTTGTCCCTGAAAGTGTAGAACAACCTTTAGAATATTATTATAACAACGTTGAGGGCGTGCGTGTTTTGCTTGAAGTCATGAATGAAAAAAATGTTAAAAAAATCGTCTTTTCTTCAACAGCAGCTGTCTATGGTGAAGCATCAGGAACTTGTTATGAGGATATGCCAACGAAGCCCATTAATCCATATGGTGAAACCAAATTAGCGACTGAAAAAATGATTCAATGGGTTGCCGGCGCACATGGCTTTAACTATGTCATATTTAGATATTTCAATGTTGCCGGTGCAGATGAGTCTCTTAAAATTGGTTTGATGAAAGATCAACTAACACACTTAATACCTGTTGCAATCCAAGCAATTTTAGGCATAAGAGAGCACTTAACTATTTTTGGAGATGATTATCCAACAAGAGATGGTTCATGCATTAGAGATTATGTTCATGTCTCTGATCTAGCGTATGCACACGTGCTTGGTGCACATTACCTATTAAAAGGTGGCGCATCAGAAATCATGAATCTTGGTTCCAATAGTGGATTTACAGTAAAAGAAGTTGCAGAAGCTGTAAATGACATTGCACCATTAAAGGTTCTGTTAGGACCAAGAAGAGCAGGAGATCCTGCTGAGCTTGTAGCATCAAATGAAAAAGCGAAACGTATTTTAAACTGGATACCTAAATTTAATATCAAAGATATCGTCATGAGTGATTATAATTATCGTAAGAAAATATCAAGCAAATAAAAAAAGAACGAATCACACTAAGTGGTTCGTTCTTATCTATTAAAATACAAAATAACTTATAATGGATAATATACCTACAATGAAACAATACACCGCAAAATATATCAAGTTTTTAACTTTAACATATTCATATAAAAATTTTACTGCAAAATAGCTGAATATAAAACTAAAGATAAATGCAAGTGTGTAACCTAAATAATGAATGGATTCTCCAGCCTCTAAGGCATCGTATAATCCAAGCAGTGACACAGGCACGGATATCACAATGTAACTTAAGAAAGAAAACTTTAAAACCTTTTTTAATTCAATCTTTTGAGTTAGACCACCTGTCATAGTGATACCACTTCTTGAAATACCTGGGAAAATGGCAAACATTTGAAAAGCACCAATAACAACTGCATTTTTCCATGTCACATCATTTTTCCATTGAATATCTCTTTGTTGATAAACATAATATAAAAGTAAACTAGTAACCACTAATGAAAAACCAACAGATAATAAATCATTGGGTAGAAGATCTTTCATAAATAAACCAAAAATGCCAATTGGAATAATCGCGATAAGTAATTTTAAGACATAGACGAAATCTTCTTTTCCTGTCTCGTCCTTTCGAACGATAAAGCACCAAGTACCTTTGATAAGTGTGCCCACATCCCTTTTAAAAAACAATAGTAAAGCTAAAAATGATCCCGTATTAGTAATCATTAAAAGCGTTGTAAAATTGTCTAGATTCATTTGAAAAAGTCTTGAGAAAATCGTTAAATGACCACTTGATGAAACCGGAAATATTTCGGTTACACCTTGTATGATCCCAAGCACAATATATTTTAATATTTCAATAAGTTCTTGCATAATATCACCGACACTATTATAACACAACAAAGACACATTAAAATATGTTAAAATAGAAACAATCAAACGCAAATGAAATGATATAGAAAGAGTCGTTTGATATCATAGAAATACACAAAAAAGACACGAGGAACTTTATGCAGCATCTTATAAAAATCATAAAATCAATATTTGTAGGTATGGGGAGCATTTTACCAGGGATAAGTGGATCAATGGTTGCTGCTATTTTAAAAATATACCAAGACTTAATTGAGGCTTTAAACAATATCACAAAGCACCCTATTCAATCCATTAAATCGATTTGGCAGTATATTATTGGTATCATCATCGGTCTTGGATTAGGGTTTATATTTATCCGTTTATTTTATGAACAATTCCCCATTCCTTTGACGCTCTTATTTATTGGATTTATATTAGGTGCTCTACCGAGCTTACTTAAGGAAATCAAAGGAGAACCACTTAAAAAAAGCCATTATATTGTGATGGGTTTAGCAATGCTTTTAATGGTTTTATTTCTATTCATTCAAGAAAACGAATCCAACACGACTTCTTGGACATATTACCTTGTTGTTTTTATGGTTGGCGCAATTACTGCAATCGCACTCATTACACCGGGATTAAGTGGTGCTACACTTTTAATGGCTTTAGGATATTTCCAATTGCTGATTGGCATTGGATCGGATCTCATTGAAGCAATCCTTACACTCAATTTTACAGAAGTCTTACCCATGCTACCAACACTTCTTGTTTTAATCCTAGGCGTATTAGTAGGGCTTGTTGTGATTGGTAAATTCATGTATTTTATTTTAAAATCTTATCGCGTATATTTTTACATAGCAATCTTAGGGATTGTCTTTGTATCGCCATTTAACATACTCTTCACCCTTCAAGAAAACACATCAAACAATGTGTTTCAAGCAGCTTGGTATGTATGGCTCATTGGTGCATTATTATTTATTTTAGGTATTTACATTACGTATATAATATCCATTAAAGGACAAAAAAAGGAGATGGACTTATGATTAAAAAAGCAGTCATTCCAGCAGCAGGATACGGCACAAGATTTTTGCCTATCACTAAAGCATTACCTAAAGAGTTACTTCCAATCATTGACAGACCAACGATTGAATACATTGTCAATGAAGCGATTGAAGCCGGCATTACAGATATTTTGCTGATTGTCAGCTCAAATAAAAATGCGATCATTGATTATTTTGATTACAATCTAGAACTTGAGCAAATTCTTTTATCAAAACAAAAAACTGAAGATTATAAAATGCTTAGAGAAATTGCTAAAAATGTTAATATTCACTACATTCGTCAAAGAGAACAACTCGGCTTGGGACACGCTGTATTGCAAGCAAAAGCATTTGTTGGTAATGATCCATTTGCGATTCTTTTAGGCGATGATATGTATGTAGGTAAAGATAAACCAGCCATAAAGCAACTGATGGATGCTTATGAAAAGGTAGAATCATCTATTTTAGGAACGATGGAAGTAGCACTTAAAGATACATCAAAATATGGTATTTGCATCCCCAAAGAAGATGCTAAAAAACCACTAGTTGCATTAAAAGGTGTCGTTGAAAAACCAAATGTTGAGGATGCACCATCGCGTTCAGCCATCGGTGGCAGATATGTATTAACACCAACAATCTTTAAACTATTAGAAAATCAAACAAGAGGTAAAGGAAACGAAATCCAATTAACTGATGCGATTTTAAGATTAATGGATGAAGAATCTGTTTATGCTTTAGATATAGAAGGTAAACGTTACGATGTAGGTAACAAAATTGACTATATTGAAGCCATTATCGATTTTGGTCTTCAAAAAGAAGACTTAAAAGAAGATTTAAAAGCCTTATTAAAGAATAAAGCACGTTAATCCTGCTTTACAATTAGAGATAAAACACATATAATAAAAATAACACGAAGATAGAGACTAGTAATTTGATCGTTTTGAAAAAGAGAGATTACGATAGGTGCGAGTAATCCAAAACATCAAATGAATCTACTCTTGAGTGGTGCTAATCACACCCGAGGGCTTGCGTTAAAAGCATTTTGAGGGCTAGAATTATTCTAGAACTAAGGTGGTACCGCGTACATATACGTCCTTAGATTTTAATCTATGGGCGTTTTTATATTTTTAGAATTAGAAGGGAGTATTATTATGCTAGATTTAAAATTTGTCACAGAGAATATCGAAGAAGTTGTAAATAACCTATCACATCGTCAAGGTGATTTTAAGTATTTGTATGAGCTCATTGACTTACAAAATGAAAGAAAAACAATCATTATGGATGTAGAATCCATGAAAGAAAAGAGAAATCAAGCATCTAAAAAAATTGGTGAACTCAAAAGACAAAAGCTAGATGCAACAGAGATTTTAAATGAGGTACAACACTTAGGAGACGATATCAAAGCGTTAGATGATCAATTAAAAGATATCGAACTTCGCATTTTTGATATCCTATCTGTCACACCCAACCTATTGCATCCATCTACACCGATTGGTAAAGATGACCAAGACAATCTTGTCATCAGAGTTGAAGGTACGCCACGCGTCTTTGACTTTAAAGTAAAAGATCACATTGAACTTGGTGAAAACCTAGGTATTTTAGATTTTGAACGTGCTACTAAGATTACAGGCACCCGTTTTGTCGTAGATAAAGGATTAGGTGCTAGACTTGAACGTTCACTAATTCAATTTATGATGGATTTACATGCACTTAAACATGGGTATACAGAAATCATTCCACCTTATATCGTTTCTGAGAAAAGCATGTTTGCAACCGGTCAATTTCCTAAGTTTAAAGAAGATGCCTTTAAAGTAGGACCTATAGATTTACCATGGTATTTAAATCCAACCGCTGAAGTACCTACGATCAATTTATATCGTGACGAAATTTTAAACGGTGATGATTTACCTTTTAAATATTGTGCATTTACCACAGCATTTCGTGCTGAAGCAGGATCAGCAGGTAGAGACACAAGAGGTATTTTAAGACAACATCAATTTAATAAGGTTGAATTGATTAAGTTTACGAAGCCAGAAGATTCATATGATGAGCTCGAAGAGATGTTAAAAAACTCTGAAGAAGTCTTAAAACAACTTCAAATTCCATATCGTGTTGTGCAACTATGCTCTGGTGATATTGGCTTTGGTATGGCAAAAACATACGATATAGAAGTATGGTTGCCAGGACAAAATATGTATCGAGAAATTGGATCCATTTCTAATGCTGAAGATTTCCAAGCACGTCGCGCAAACATCCGCTTTAAGCGCACAAAAGATAGTAAGACAGAGTATGTACATACACTCAACGGCTCTGGCTTAGCAGTAGGTAGAACAATGATTGCTGTCTTAGAAAATTATCAAAACGAAGACGGAACTGTCACTATACCAGAGGTTTTAGTGCCATACATGAAGGTTAACGTGATTAAATAACATTATTTCACATGAAAAAAACATGAGGTTCCCACAGTGTTTTGTTACACTATAGGTACTTCATTTTTTTCTTTCTATCTATTTCTCTATGATATAATAAGTGTGCTGATGCACGCTTATTTTATTTAAAAAAAGGCAGGTAATTATATGAAAGTTTATTTTGTTGAAGACGAAAAAGATTTAGCTGAAATCATTCGTAAGTATTTAACGAGAGAAGGGTATGAAACAACTGTTTTTCATGATGGTGAAACAGCAATGGAACATATCAATGATCAAGTAGATTTATGGATTTTAGACATTATGCTTACTGGCGAAATCAGTGGGTATGATCTTATCAAAGCATTAAAGGAAAAACAAAGTCCAGCAGCCATCATATTCACATCAGCAAGAGATCAAGACTTAGATAAAATTATGGGACTAGAATTAGGATCAGATGATTACCTAGCTAAACCATATTCTCCACGTGAACTTATTCTACGTGTTAAAGCAGTTTTAAAAAGAAGTCATCAAATGCAAGCATCAGAGATGGTTTCTTATGGTGCTTATGAGATTAATGTCACAAAACGTGAAATCAAACATCAACAAGAAATGATTGATTTAACGAATAAAGAATTTGAATTACTCTTATTTTTCTTAAAGCATATGAATGTTGCTTTTGGTAGAGAAGAGATCTTAAAGCACGTCTGGGGCGATAACTATTATGGTAGTGATCGTGTGGTTGATGACCTTTTAAGACGCTTAAGACATAAAATGCCTGAATTAAAAATTGAAACGATTTACGGATTTGGTTATCGCTTGTTATGAAAGAGATGAAGTTAACAACGCAACTCAATATTATGTTTACAATTGTGACGCTGTTAACCAGTCTCATTTTTATCATTGCGATGAACCGTGTTTTTATATCTATTAGAGAAGAACAAAATGCGATTCAATTATCTGCGTATTTAAATGATGTTAGACAAAATCCCAATAATCCACCTACTTCCGAATATAATGGATACATTATTGTCAGAGATTACGTGATTGTATCACATCGTAATATTGATGTGTTAGATGGCAATCATACCGTGATTGAAGTCGTTTCAATGATGAGCATTTGGCCAGGGCAACAAAGAGAAGAAACGATTAATAGAAATACATATTATTACCGAATAGATAGAGAATCTATGGGCAATTACATTATTGTTTTTTCAGGTGAGGATTATCTACAAGCATTTGGTACATCCTTTTCAACACTCATGCGTATTAGTTTAATCGCGCTTGTTTTATTAGGAAATTTTATCATACTTGTATGGTCTAGAATTACTGTAGAACGTGTGAAAAGATTACAAGGTGAAGTTCAAGTATTAAGAAGTAATGCTTATAAAGTCCCTATTGAAATTGATGGTAATGATGAAATTACAGAACTTGCACAAACCATTGAAACCATGCGTCAAGAAATTGAGTATAGTGAAAAAACAAAACAGGATATGCTTCAAAACTTATCTCATGATTTTAAAACACCTATTGCTGTGATTCAGTCTTATGCTGAAGCGATTAAAGATGGGGTCTCAGATATCGATGAAGCTAGAGTTATAGTGAAACAAGCAGAAATGCTTAATCAAAAAGTGAAACAGCTTCTTGAACTTAATAAGCTTGAATATTTAAAAACACAGGACGAGTTTGAAACAGTTAGAATTAAAGATCTTATTCAAAATATTGTAGATAACATGAAATATCGGACGAATCTAGAATTTGTTGTAGATTTAGATGATTCAACATATTATGGCATTAAAGAAAATTTTTACACCGCATTTAGCAACATCATCGATAATGCCATGCGATATGGAAAACATAAAATTGTTATTACTCTAAAACAAAAAAAGCTCACCTTCTTCAATGATGGCGAGCCCATAAGTCAAAAATTTGTTGATAGATTATTTAGGCCTTATGAAAAAGGTTCTAAAGGCCAATTTGGTCTTGGGATGAGTATTGTTCAAAAAACATGTGAACATTTCAATCTCCTTCTAAAGGTTGACAATGTTCAAAATGGCGTTTTATTTACGATAGAGCCGCTTTAATTAAGTGAGCTCTTTCTTTATATTCCTCATGAGAAATTGAACCCATGAAGTTTGTAAATTGGAACTTGACATCATCTTTTGCGTAGCGTGGAATGACATGGAAATGAAAGTGAAAAACGGTTTGTCCTGCGATTTCATCGTTATTACTTAAAATATTAACGCCTGAAGCGTGAAAGGCATCTTTAACAGCGACTGCTATCTTTTGCGTCACAGCAATAACTTCTTTTAAGATGTTTGTGTCCATCTCATAAATATTAGGATAAGCTTTCTTAGGTACAACCAATGTATGACCTTTTGTTGCTTGTGAAATATCTAGGAATGCAATTGTCTTTTCATCCTCATAAACAATATGTGCAGGAATTTCTCTTGCAATAATTTTTTCAAAAATAGTAGCCATATGAACACCTCTTTCTTTGTTTTTATTCTATCATAAAACATTGAAAAGAAAGCCTATAAATGATATAATCATTTTGACTATGTAGGAGGAATTTAAACATGAATAAAAAAGTACCAGTAGGCATTTCAGGACGTCACGTCCACGTGACAAAAGAGCATTTAGATATCCTTTTTGGTAAAGATTACGCACTTACTGAAATGAAACCACTATCTCAGCCTGGACAATATGCAGCAAACGAAAAAATCGATGTCTTAAGCCCAGCAGGCAAATTATTAGAAGGTGTTCGTATTTTAGGACCCGTTAGAAAAGCATCTCAAGTTGAAATTTCAAAGAGTGATGCTATTAGATTTAAATTTGATGCACCGGTAAGATCTTCAGGTGATGTCAAAGGGTCAGGGGCATGCAAACTGATTGGACCTAAAGGTGAAGTTGAATTATCTGAAGGCGTGATTATTGCTGACCGTCATATTCATTTTTCACCAGAAGAAGCCTTAGCTTTTGGCGTGAAAGATCGTGATATTGTGTCACTCAAAATTTCAGGTGTTAAAGCAGGTATCCTAGATAATGTTCTATGCCGCGTACACCCTGAATTTAGGCTAGACTGCCATTTAGATACAGATGATGGTAGTGCATTTATGCTCAATACTGGTGATTTTGTTGAGCTTGTAAAATCTTATACCATTAACGCATAGTGCCTAAGCAGGCACTTTTTTGCCCAAGGAGTTACATGAAAAAATTAGACAAAGAACAAGTATTTAAAGACCCATTATATGGTTTTATCCATGTAGAGGATGTGACCATTAAAGCACTTATTAACACACCATTATTTCAAAGATTAAGACGTGTAAGACAGCTATCAGGTGTACAAATGGTATTTCATGGTGCTGAACATTCTAGATTTTCTCATAGTCTAGGTGTCTATGAAATTGCACGTCGTTTTTTAACTGTGCCTGATTTAAAAAAGGCATTAAGCGATCGTGAAAAACTCATTTTTCTGTGCGCTGCACTTTTACATGATATTGGTCACGGTGCTTATTCTCATGCTTTTGAAGATATCTTTGGTGTCGATCATGAACTGATTGGTGCAAATCTGATTGTCCATAATACTCAAATTAGATCGATTTTAGATGATGTCGATCATGATTTTGCATATGATGTACAATCGATTATTCTGAAAAAGAAAAAGTTTCCACTCATTGAACAACTCATATCGTCTCAATTAGATGTTGACCGACTTGATTATTTAGAAAGAGATGCATATTTTACCGGAGCTGCTTATGGTCATATTGATGTTGATCGTTTGATTCGTGTACTTTATATTAAAAATGGACAAGTTGTTTTTAAACTCTCAGGGATTCATGCCATTGAAAACTATTTAATTGCTAGATATCACATGTACTGGCAAGTCTATTATCATCCGGTTTCTAGAGCTTATGAAGTGATATTAGAAAAGATTTATCAAAGAGTTAAAGATTTGTTACTTATTGATTTTAAGTTTAAAGGCAACGTTGATGCACTTAAGAAGTTAATTGATAAACCAGATGATTTAGATAATTATTTACGCATCGATGATTTTTATATGAATGGTCTCATTTCTAGCTTTACAGAATCAGAAGACCTCATTTTAAGAGAGTTAGCACTCGATTTTTTAAATCGACGCATATGGAAATACATTCAAAACACAAAAGCAAATCAAGATAAAATCAAAGCTATTGAGTCTTCTTTCAAAGATCAAGAAAGACCTTATTATACAGCGTATAGAACCGTTGAAAATAGCACATATAAAGATGATGGCAGCTTTGGAGACAAGATATATATTTTATTAGAAGATGGTACGATATCTACCTTGAAGGAACAATCCGACATTATCAAGAGTTTAATGATGACTGGCACAAAACAAGATCCTAAATTCTTTTATAGAGAACTATGAGACCTTTAGTATTTGTTGTTGAAGGCAGAAACGATCAATCAAGACTAAAAAAGTTGTTTAAGGATGCTATGGTTGTTACAACGAATGGTAGTGCCATGGATGAATCACAGATTGAACTTATCATGACGCTAGAAAAGACGCACGACATCATACTTTTCTTAGATCCAGATCATGCAGGCGAGCGCATTAGAAGATTGTTATCTAAAAAGTTAACACATGTACACCATGCCTTTTTAGAACAAAAAGATGCTATGAGTAAAAACATGAAGAAAATAGGGATAGAGCATGCATCAGACGAAGCCATCCTAGATGCACTATCACATATTAAAATCGAGCATGAAGTTTCAAAAAGTGATATTAATATGTCTTTTTTATACGATATGAAGCTTATTGGACATAATAAAAGCCAAGAGAAAAGAGCATACTTATCAGAAAAACTAAAAATTGGTCATGTGAATGGTAAAACATTACTGGAACGATTAAGAAGATTTAATATGATGCAAAAAGATATTGAAGAGGTTTTTAAGTGAGCGTACAAGCAAAGAAAAAATTCGGACAAAACTTCTTAAGAGACAAAAATCTCTTAATGAAAATTGTCAGAGAGTCTCATATTCAAAATGCATACGTCATTGAAGTGGGTCCCGGTCAAGGTGCATTGACCGAGTTTTTAGCACGCGAAGCCAAACATGTCACAGCATATGAAATAGATATTTCATTAAAACCGATATTAGATAAACTTGAACAAGTACACCCTAATTTAAACATCATATACGAAGATTTTATGACAGCAGATTTAGATCTTTTTCACGATCCTATACATGTTGTAGCAAACGTACCATATTACATTACAACACCTATTTTGTTTAAATTACTTGAAACAAAGCATATAAAAACAGCTTCACTCATGATCCAAAAAGAGGTATGCGATAGACTATTAGCAAAACCAGATTCTAAGCAATATAATGCGTTATCTGTTATTTTGCAATACCATGCACATGTGTCTAAAATGCTCGATGTTAAAAGACATATGTTTTATCCCGTACCAAATGTTGATAGTGCTGTGATTCGTATCATAAAAAGAGAAAAACCACTCCTAGAAGAGCCTTTAGAATCGCTATTTATCAATATAGTCAAACATGCATTTAAGCAAAAGAGAAAAACATTGGTTAATAATTTACATGAGGGGTTTGAACTACCCAAAGATGATATCATCAACATACTCAATAGCATCAATTTAAAATCCGATACGCGTGCTGAAGCACTCACACAAGAAGATTTCATTAAATTGACCGAGGTGTGGCCAAAATGATTACTGAAAAAGCTTATGCCAAGTTAAATCTTGCACTAGATGTCGTAGGTAAAAGATCTGATGGTTATCATGACTTAAATATGATTATGATACCTTTAGAGCTTTTCGATCTTTTAACATTTGAAAAAGCTAAAGACATATCACTATCATCAAATATTTTTATTGAAAATAATGCCATAATCAAAGCAGCAGAACTCATGAAAGAAACATTTAGCATTGAAGAAGGCGTTAAAATTAAGCTTGAAAAACATATACCAATAGGTGCTGGTCTTGCAGGTGGATCTGCAGATATCGCAGCAACCCTCAGAGGACTCAATAGATTATGGGAGCTCAATTTACCCTTGGAAGATCTTGAGGAACTTGCCTTAAAACTAGGTTCTGACACACTATTTTGTTTGCACAATCAAACAGCATATGTCTCAAAAAGAGGCGATGAAATGCTATATATCAATACGCCTCCTATAGAGCATATTTATCTTTTTCCACAAGAGGTTGAGGTTTCAACAAGGAAAGTATTTCAACATCATAAAATTGCCTATAAAAAAAGAAGATTTCAAATGTTACTCATTCATTATCTAAATGAAAACTATGATCTATTCTTTAAGAAAACATATAATGCACTTCTTAAAACGACACTATCCTGCTATCCTTCATTAAAAAAAATATATCGTAGCCTTAAAAAGATAGATAAGCATGTCATGATGACGGGAAGCGGCTCCACATTTTATATCATAGATTTTCATAAAAACATCCCAAATTTAGATGAAAAAATAACAAATTTAGGCATAGTAAACATCAAAACAAAGCCAAAAATCTAAAAAAACTTTAATATATTAAAGGATTATGCTATAATTTAGATAAAATCAGGACGTCTTGGAGGGCAAAATGAAGATTACCGATGTAAGAGTTAAACTTGTAGAAAGTGAAAGTAGACTTAGAGGCGTAGCGACCATTACTTTTGATGAAAGTTTTGTAGTACACGACATTCGAATCATCGAGGGCGAAAACGGCATTTTTGTAGCAATGCCAAGCAAAAAGACACCTAATGGCACCTTCAGAGATATCGCTCATCCGATTCATGGCGAAATGCGCAAAATGATTGAAGATGCAATAGTCGTTGCATATAATGAGGCTTTAGCTCATCCTGAAACTGAAGATGAAGCATAATTAGTTAGAACGAAAATTAGAAAACAAAAATCTTTTTTGCATGTCTGTGCAAAAAGATTTTTTTTTGAGGGAAAACCAAGAAAATTGACTTTATTTCATGTATAATGAAAGCGAGAGAAACGAAAGGGAGTTTACAAACCATGTCTATAGTTGATGGAAAGAAAATCAAACTTTTTGCCTTGAGCTCAAACAGACCTCTAGCTGAAGAGGTTTCAAGAGCAGCCAATATCGAACTCAGTCCAGCTGAAGTTGTTCAGTTCCAAGATGGAGAAATCTCAATTAATATCGAAGATTCTGTCCGTGGCCATGATGTTTTCATCATCCAATCCACATCAGCTCCAGCAAATGAACATTTAATGGAATTACTCATTATGGCTGATGCACTCAAACGTGCTTCAGCAAAAACGATTACCGTTTTGATGCCATACTATGGATATTCTAGACAAGATAGAAAATCAAAGTCAAGACAACCAATTACTGCTAAATTAGTTGCAGACATGCTACAAATCGCAGGGGTTGATCGTGTGATTTCCATCGATTTACATGCCGCACAGATTCAAGGTTTCTTTAACATCCCTATTGACAATTTCCCTGCTTCACCGCTTTTAGCTGATTACTTTACATATACTAAAAAATTAGAAAATGTAGTTGTTGTATCACCCGATCATGGTGGTGTGACACGTGCAAGAATATTTGCTAGAATCTTAAATGCACCACTCGCAATTATCGATAAGAGAAGACCAGAACCAAACAAAGCAGAAGTCCAAAATATTATCGGTGATGTCTCAGGTAAAATTGCTATTATGGTTGATGATATTATTGATACAGCAGGTACATTAGTTGCAGGAGCCCAAGCTTTAATTGAAGCTGGAGCAACCAAGGTTTATGCAGCAGCAACGCATGCAGTATTCTCAGGTTCAGCGATTGAACGCATCAATGATTCAGTCATTTCGGAAGTTGTTGTTACGGATACTATTGCTCTTCCAAAATCTAAAACCTCACCTAAAGTGACTCAATTATCAATTGGACCACTTTTAGGACAATCCATCTTACACATTGTCAAAGACGAACCAATTAGTCAAATTTTTGACAAGATTACACATAACGAGCATAAAGAAGTATGAAGCTGATTATTGGACTTGGTAACCCCGGTTCTAAATATCAAAATACGAGACATAACATTGGATTTATGGTGATTGATCGAGCATTAAAAAACCTTCAAGAGACAGCAAAGTTTGATGCAAAATTTAATGCAGAATTTGCTCTGATAAATCAATTAGGTCAAAAGATTGGTTTTGTTAAACCATCGACTTATATGAACCTTTCTGGAGAAGCAATTACCAAAATAATGAAGTATTATGATGTAGATATAGAAGACATATTGATTATTGTTGACGATATTAATTTAGAAACAGGTAGACTTAGACTAAGAGAAACTGGCGGACACGGTGGACACAATGGTCTTAAGAACATCATTGGGTTATTACACCAAGAAGATTTTAAACGTGTAAGAATTGGGATTGGATTAAACACATCTATGCCTCTTGATCATTATGTATTAGGTCAATTTAGCAAAGATGAGCTTATCACACTTGAAAAATCTATCATAGATTCAACAGGTGTGATTGAATTATTTATCAAAGATGTTCCATTTAAAGATATCATGACAAAGTACAATACCCAAACATAGGTTTGGGTTTTACTATCTAGAGGAGAGTCCATGATTTCAAAACTAGAAACACTCAAGAGTTATGACAATTTAAGTCTAGAAAAAGGCCTTATTAGAACATTTAAATATTCTAATGATACATATAACGCATACCTTATATATCATGACTATAAAGTCCATCAAAAGACTGTTTTTGTTGTTACACCAAATCTTTATGAAGCTCAAAAATACTATGATATGTTAAACCAAATGGTTGAGGAAGACATTGTATTATTTTATCCAGCAGATCAAACGCTTACTTCTATTATGGCTTTAGGATCGCCTGAATTTAAAAGCGAAAGATTATACACTTTAAAACAACTTATGACTAATAATCCATATATAGTTGTTACAACCATTCAAGGTTTATCTCAAAGACAGCTCACCAAAGAAGACCATCAAAACGGCGTCAAAGTTCTTAAAAAAGATGAATCATACACGTTAGATAAGTTAACACAATATCTTACATATAGCGGATACTCACGTGCTTATACTGTTGAAAAACCAGGTGAGTTTAGTTTAAGAGGCCATATTCTTGATGTCTTTACACTTAACCATGAGCATCCATTTCGCCTAGATTTCTTTGATGATATACTTGACGAAATCAAACTGTTTGATGTTGAAACACAACGCTCTTTCGCATCTTTAAATAGTGTAGAATTAAGTCCGATGAATGAGTTATTTTACACAGATGAAATGAAAGAAAAAGCATTATCAGATATTAAGAAATTCTTTGAAAAACGTTCTTTATCAGATCGTGAAAAAGAAAAGCTAAATGAAGATTTAGAAAGATTAGACACTAGACACAAATTAGATGCTTTGAGCATATACATACCTTTTTTTAATCCAAAAGAGACGACACTACTTGATTTTGTATCAGCATATCATATGTTCATGATTGATGTTCACAAGATGGAAATCAACGAAGCATCAACGCTAAGTGATTTAGATACATACGCCACCACAATGAACGGAAGAAATTTTTTAGATATTCCTTTTCGTATACCTTTAGAGAATCAACTAAAAAAACCACATATCAATATTGATAATTTAGGATTCAATCAAAAAAATGGGATTGATTTAGGTGTCAGAACACCCAATCATTACCAAGGCAATCTAGCTCTTTTCTTGCTTGATATCAAACATATCATAGATACTTATCACGTGATTCTATCTATTACAGCGAATCAATTTTATGATGAAGCCATTGAATTTTTTAATGAAAAGAAAATCAGTTATCATCATGATCCTAATCAAATTGGATTAAGCATTGTCAAAGAACCTACTTATGGATCATTCATATCACAGCATGATAATCTGTTTGTTATAGATGAGTCTCAATTATTTACCCATAAATTAAGACCACGCATTAATTATCGTTCTGTACTTAATCAAGCAACAAAAATTAGAAAAGTTGAAGAATTATCAGTTGGTGATTTTGTTGTTCATTATGACTATGGTATTGGACAGTATGTTGGTCTAAAAACCATGGAGCTTTCCGGAGAAAAAAGAGATTACCTTCATATTATTTATGCTAATGAAGAAGCTTTATATGTGCCTATGGATCAAATTGACATGGTTTTAAAGTATAGTAGCCATGATGGCATTCATCCAAAACTTTCAAAATTAGGTAGCAAACAATGGTCGAAAACTAAAGCTAGTGTACGTATGCGCATTAAAGATTTAAGTGATAGATTGATTGCTTTATATGCACAAAGACAGCAAAGTGAAGGATTTTCATTTGGAAAAGATCATGAGCTTCAAACGTTATTTGAAAGAGATTTTCCATACGATTTAACAAAAGACCAAGAAAAAGCGATTATTGATACAAAGTATGATATGGAACTTGGAAGACCTATGGATCGTCTCATTTGTGGCGATGTAGGTTTTGGTAAAACAGAAGTCGCACTTCGTGCTGCCTTTAAGGCTGTTATGGCACAAAAACAGGTACTATATTTAGTGCCAACAACTGTACTTGCTAGACAGCATTACTACACATTCAAAGAAAGATTCGATAAATTTGGTGCGAATGTTGCACTACTTAGTCGTTTTGTCACACCAAAACGTCAAAAAGATACTCTCTTAAAACTCAGTAAAGGTTTTGTTGATGTCATCATTGGTACACATAGACTATTATCTAAAGATGTGAAGTTTAAGGATTTGGGATTACTCATCATTGATGAAGAACAACGCTTTGGAGTGGAACATAAAGAAAAAATAAGAGAACTAAAGGTGAATGTGGATACCCTCACCTTATCAGCTACACCCATTCCAAGAACCTTACAAATGTCTATGATGGGACTAAAAGATTTAACGATGATCGAAACGCCACCAAGAAATCGATACCCTGTTCAAACATATGTTGTTGAAAGACATGAAGCATTAATTAAAGAGGCTATTTCAAGAGAACTAGCAAGAGGTGGACAAGTCTTTTACCTATTTAATACCATACAAGGTATTGAAGGTATGGTCTACAAATTAAACAAGCTTGTCCCAGAAGCACGTATTACCTATGCACATGGACAAATGCAAAGAGATCAACTAGAAAATGTATTAAGCGACTTTATTGATCACCAGTATGATGTATTAATATCTACAACAATCATAGAGACAGGTGTTGATATTCCTAATACAAACACATTAATTATTCATGACGCGGATAAGTTAGGTCTATCACAGCTTTATCAAATTAGAGGACGTGTTGGTCGTAGTGATCGGATTGCTTATGCCTATCTCTTGTATGATCCTTTTAAAAATATGAATGACGAAGCTAAGAAGAGACTCAACGCGATTCAAGATTTTACAGCACTAGGCAGTGGATTTAAGATTGCTATGCGAGATTTATCGATTCGTGGTGCAGGTGATATTTTAGGTTCTGAGCAATCTGGCTTTATTGATTCAGTTGGTATGGAACTTTATATGAAGCTCCTTGAAGAAGCCATTTCTGGTCAATCTCTTGAACGTCCAAAAGATACGAAGATTGAGGAAGTGTTCGCGCCAAGACATGTGGATCCAAAATACATTGAAGTTGATAGTGTTCGTATCGAAATCCACAAACGGATTGCTGAACTTAATCGTATGCAAGATGTTATCGATCTTAAAGAAGAACTTCAAGATCGTTTTGGGGAGTTAGATGCTGATTTACTACTATACATGTATGAAAAATTATTCAAAAAACTATCATCAAAAATCGGTGTACAAAAAACGATTGTAGAAACCAATCAAACAACACTTGTTTTATCCTTAGAAGCATCTCAAAAAATGAATGGTGAAAGACTATTTAATAAAGCAAATGCTTTTAAATCAATGATACGTTTAAATTATTTAAAAGGGCATATTCATATCATCTTAGTAACAAAACATGAAAAGCAACACTGGCTTTATTTGTTTGGCCTGTTTTTAGATGATTTGATTTATAATAATGAGTAGAGGTGATCCAGGATGGCAGTAGATATTTTAAAAATATCAAAGGACGCTCAAGCAGCATCAAAAATATATGATGATGTCATTGACGCATCCGTTGGTATGTTTTACGATGAAGAAAAGAACATCGGAGGCATGCCGACCGTATTAAAGGTAATTAAAGCTTTAAGTGATGAGCAAATGCTACCATATCCAGCAGTAGATGGCGGGGCAGCTTTCAAAAAAAATATTCAATCTTGGGTATTTGGTGCTTATGAGAAAGACATCACAAAAGAAATGTATGTAAATGTATGTGCAACGCCAGGTGGGAGCGGCGCGATTGCAGCAACATTTTCAGTTTTAACAGAGCCAAATGATTATATTTTTGTATCTGATATCAGATGGCAATATGAACGATTTGCAGATCGAGCAAACCTAAGAATATTTGAACATGAACTCTTTGATGGTGATGGATTTAATATGACATCCTTTAAAAAACGTCTTGATGAGTTATGTAAGGTTCAAAAACGTGTGGTTGTTATTGTAAATGACCCATGCCATAATCCAACAGGTTTTACTTTAAGTGAAGAAGAGTTTAAAGACATATTAGAAACATTAAACCAAAAGCATGATAATGATATCGTCTTCTTATATGATTTAGCGTATCTTGAATATTCACATGAAACAAATAATCGTAAGAAAATCAGTATGTTACCTATGTTAGAACCACATGTTCTAACCATTATTGGCTTTAGTGGATCAAAAACTTTTGGCGTTTATGGCATGCGTATGGGTGCAGCTATCATCATTGGGAAAAATGAAAAGCTCGTTGCAGAAACACACAAAAAATATGTGAATGAAGCGAGAGGTTCGTGGTCTGCAACACCAACACCAGCCATTGAGTTATTTAATCAATTTGCAGAGCCCGAGTATCGAGCATTGTTTTTAAAAGACCTAGATAAAATCAATACATTTGTTCAAAAAAGAAGTCAGTTGTTTGTTGAACAGGCAAAAGCTATTGGATTAAAAACACATCCATTTAGAAGTGGTTTCTATATCGTAGTACTCACAAAAAACCCAGATCAAGATTATTTAAAACTTGCAGAACATCGCATTTTCGCAGTACCTATGAGTGGTGGCGTTAGATTTGCATTATGCAGTTTAAACTTAAAAGAAATTGATGGGTTACCTCAAAAAATAAAGCACATATTAGATTTGTAAGAGAGATTAATAATTAAATCAAAGGATACTTTTAAAGCTTAAAGGTATCCTTTTTTATCTTTATTATAGATAAAAACACATTAAAACGTTTTCAATTTTTTGCAAAACGTTTTCAAAAAAAATGCATCATATCTTTAGATATAATGAAGGTAACAAGAAACGATCATAACTTAATCACATGTAGGAGGTATTTTTTATGTCTGCTTGGAGAAATTTTAAAAAAGGCGAATGGATGACATCTGTCAATGTTCGTGATTTTATGGACAAGAACTATCGTGAGTATCATGGGGATGCATCATTTTTAGCTGGACCCACAGATGCAAGCGTTAAACTTAATCAATTATTTGAATCGTACTTAGAAAAGGAAAAAGAGCTTGGTGGTGTGATAGAGCTAGATACACATGTTGTAGCATCTATTACTTCACATGGTCCAGGTTATATGGATGCTAACTTAGAAAAAATTGTCGGTTTACAAACAGATCGTCCTTTTAAGCGTGCATTTCATCCATATGGTGGTATTCAAGTAGCTACAAAAGCTGCTGAAGCTTATGGATATGAGGTATCAGACGATTTAAAACGTGTTTTTACAGAATATAGAAAGACACACAACCAAGGTGTATTTGATGTTTATAATGCAGACATCAGACGTGCAAGAAGATCAGGGATTGTCACAGGACTTCCTGATGGTTATGGACGCGGACGTATTATTGGTGACTACAGAAGAGTTGCACTTTATGGTGTTGATTTTTTAATTGCTGAAAAGAAAAAGGATAAAACCAAATTTGCATATCCAATGAATGAGAAAAACATTCGCTTACGAGAAGAAATTGAAGAGCAAATCAAAGCACTTCAAGCTTTAAAGATTATGGGTGCATCTTATGGATTTGATGTATCAAAACCAGCAACAAACGCCAAAGAAGCTGTTCAATGGCTATACTTTGCTTATTTAGCAGCTGTTAAAGAACAAAATGGGGCTGCGATGAGCCTTGGTAGAACAGCATCTTTTTTAGATATCTATATTGAAAGAGATTTAAATGAGGGTTTGATTGATGAAATCGAAGCTCAAGAGCTTATCGATCATTTCGTAATGAAACTACGTATGGTAAGATTTGCACGTACACCCGAGTATAATGAACTATTTACAGGTGATCCAACTTGGGTCACTGAGTCACTTGCAGGTATGCATAATGATGGACGATCTTGGGTGACAAAAAACACCTATCGCTACCTACAAACACTTTATAATCTAGGCACATCTGCTGAGCCCAACCTAACTGTTTTATGGTCAGACGACCTACCTATACACTTTAAGAATTTTTGTGCAAAAGTATCGATTGATACATCATCTATTCAATATGAAAATGATGATTTAATGCGTAAATCACATACCGATGATTATGGTATTGCATGCTGTGTATCTCCAATGGCATTAGGTAAAGAAATGCAATTTTTCGGTGCCAGAGCAAATCTTGCAAAAGCTTTATTATACGCACTTAACGGCGGAAAAGATGAATTAACAGGGGATCAAGTAGCACCTGAATCATCCATCGTTCAATCAGAATACCTTTTATTTGATGATGTTATGGAAAGACTTGATCATATGTTTGATTGGTTGGCAAAAACATATGTATCTGCTTTAAATATTATTCATTATATGCATGATAAATATGCTTATGAAAGATTACAAATGGCACTACATGATGCAGAAGTTACGAGATTTTTCGCAACCGGTGTTGCAGGCTTATCGGTTGTTGCAGACTCATTATCTGCAATCAAATATGCAAAAGTTAAACCAATATATGATGAAAAAGGCCTCATCGTTGATTTTGAAACAACCGGCGATTTCCCATGTTATGGTAACAATGATGATCGTGTTGATCAACTTGCTGTCATGATTGTTGAAAAATTTATGTCAAAAATAAGATCTCAATATACATATAGAGAATCTATACCAACCATGAGTATTCTTACAATCACATCGAATGTTGTATATGGAAAGAAAACAGGTAATACACCTGACGGCAGAAGAAAAGGTGAAGCATTTGCTCCCGGAGCGAACCCTATGCACGGTAGAGACAAATCTGGTGCTTTAAAATCTTTATTATCCGTATCAAAAATTCCTTGTGAATCATGTCAAGATGGTATCTCAAATACATTTACACTCATACCACAAGCTTTAGGTAAATCGACATTAGAATCGAGCGATGGTTTTACTTATGAAGGTGATATCAAAGTAAGTAATTTAGTTCAAATTCTTGATGGTTATTTCTTAAGTGGAGGATACCATTTAAATGTGAATATTTTCAATCGAGATATGCTCATTGATGCATACAATCATCCTGAAAAATATCCAAATTTGACGATTCGTGTATCAGGATATGCAGTGAACTTCTCAAATTTAACAAACGAGCAAAAACAAGAGGTTATTTCAAGAACATTCCATGAAAGCTTCTAATACACGCTACGCAAATGTGCATTCGATTGAAACATTTGGTGCCTTTGATGGCCCTGGTGTAAGATATGTCCTTTTCTTACAAGGTTGTCCATTTCAATGTCAATACTGTCACAATCGAGACACATGGAGTACAAAAGAAAATCGTTTAATGTCGGTTGAAGATATTATTGCTGATTACAAACTATATCAACGATTCTACAAAAAAGGTGGTATCACAGTTTCAGGTGGCGAACCTTTATTACAACTGCCGTTTTTAATTGATTTATTTAAAGCATGTAAAGCGTTAGGTATTCATACTTGTTTAGATACATCTGCAGGATGTTATCACGAAAAGCATCATGATATGTATGAAACATTACTTAAATATACAGATTTGGTCTTACTAGATATCAAGCATATCGATTCAGATAAGCATGAAATACTCACAGGTCAAAAAAATGACCAGGTGCTTCATTTTGCAAGATTACTTGACGAGAAAAAAACACCTGTTGTTATCAGACATGTACTATTACCACAAATTAACAGCGATATAATATACTTAAAAAAGCTTAGATCATTTTTAGATACATTAAACAATGTAACAGCTATTGATGTATTACCTTATCATAAACAAGGTATTAAGAAATGGGAAGCGATGGGTTTAGCTTATCCAATTCCAGAAGTGAGCGAACCAACACATAAAGAAGTTGAACTTGCAGAGTCTATTCTTAAGTCTAATTATCTTTTTATGCCATAAAATCTATGTTATAATAAAAGTATCTATCACAGATACTTTTTATTTTTATACAAGGGAGAAAAGACATGCAAAAAATTACTTTACTGTGCGAAAAAATGGGTGTTGCACCTGAAGAGTGTATCCCATATGGCTTTGACAAAGCCAAAATTGATTTAAAGGTTTTAGATCGTTTAGAAAACAAGAAGGATGGCAAATTAATTCTTGTTTCAGCGATAAATCCTACACCAGCTGGTGAAGGAAAAACAACAGTTTCGATTGGTTTATCTCAAGGTCTTAAGGAAATTGGGAAGCATCCAGTACTTGCTTTAAGAGAACCAAGTTTAGGACCTGTGTTTGGTTTAAAAGGTGGCGCAACAGGCGGTGGTAAGGCAAGTGTTGTACCTTCAGATGAGATTAACCTTCATTTTACTGGCGATTTACATGCTATTACTGCAGCGAACAATTTACTATCTGCACTCATTGATAATCATATATTCCAAGGAAACGAACTAGACATTCAAACAGTCACTTGGAAACGCGCAATGGATATGAATGATCGTAGCCTAAGAGACATCGAAACACCTATTAGGAAAGATGGATTTGTCATTACAGCAGCAAGTGAAGTCATGGCAATCTTAGCATTATCAAGGGACCTAGAGGATTTAAAAGAAAGAATTAATCGCGTTTTAATTGGTTATAATTCAAAAGAGGAACCTATTTTTGTTAAGGATTTAGGTGGTGCTGATGCCATGGCATTACTTTTAAAACAAGCAATTCATCCGAATCTAGTTCAAACAGTTGATGGTGTTCCTACGTTTGTACATGCAGGGCCATTTGCTAATATTGCACATGGATGCAATTCAATAGTTGCTACCAAATTAGCATTAAAGCTTGGTGATTATGCGATTACTGAAGCTGGCTTTGGTGCGGATTTAGGTATGGAAAAATTCTTAGATTTAAAGATGCCATATTTAAATAAACAAGTAGATACAGTTGTTATTGTAGCAACCATTAGAGCTCTCAAATCTCATGGACATGCTGCTGATTATAATGTTAAAGACATGGAAGCCTTGAAAAAAGGTGTACCTCTACTTGAAAAGCATTTAACCAATGTTAAGAACTTTGGATTGCCTTATGTGATTGCTCTCAATCATTTCTATAATGATGATCAAGAAGAAGTGGATTTCTTAATGAATTGGGCGGAACTCAACCACCATCCGATTGCATTAGCTAGAGGTTTTGCTGAAGGCGGAAAAGGGATGGTTGATTTAGCGCATAAAGTTGTTGAATTAGCCGAATTAAAATCAGAATTCAAGCCAGTTTATGATAAAACAGATTTACCAAAAGTTAAAATAGAAAAAATCGCTAAAAATATTTATGGTGCATCAGAAGTTGTCTTCTCTAAAAAAGCTTTAAAACAATTAGAAACCTATGAACAACTCGGTTGGAACCTTCCAGTATGTATGGCAAAAACACCACTATCACTCACTGGTGATGCAAGCATCCAAGGTCTACCTGAACCATTTACTTTAAATATTTCAGAAATTAGACCTTCACTTGGTGCAGGCTTTTTAGTGGCTTTAACCAAAGGGATTATGGTTATGCCAGGGCTAAATAAAACACCTCGTGCCATTCAAATGCGTATCGATAAAGATGGCAATCTTTTAGATTAAGGGGGTATTTCATTGATTTTATTAGACGGATTTCAAGTTGCACAAGACCGCAACCTAACATTAAAAAAAGAAATTGATCAATTAAAAGTTGATGGAAAAAGACTACCACATTTGGCAATCATTTTAATTGGAGAAAATCCTGCAAGCCTTTCTTATGTCAAAGGTAAGGGTAAAGCATGTGATTTAGTAGGTATTAAACACACGCTGCATAAGCTTAACGATCAAGTTTCTGAACAAGAAGTCATTGATCTCATTACATCACTGAATGAAGATAAAACAATTGATGGTATGATTTTACAGCTGCCTATTCCTAAGCATTTAGACGAAGTGAAGTTGATTGATCTTATTTCAAAGAATAAAGATGCTGATGGATTTCATGTGGTAAATCAAGGTAATTTATATCAAAAAAGACCTACCATAGAACCCGCAACACCAAAAGGTGTGATGTCATTACTTAAAACATATCATATCGATCCTATGGGTAAACATGCTGTCGTTGTCGGTAGAAGTAATATTGTAGGATTTCCCCTAGCTAGGCTATTAATGGACAGCGGTGCTACCATTACGGTATGTCATAGTAAAACCAAAGATTTAAGCTATCACACTAGACAAGCAGACATCTTGATAGCTGCTGTGGGTAAAGCAAAAATGATTACTAAAGACATGGTAAAAGAAGGTGCTGTGGTCATTGATGTAGGCGTGAATAGAGTTGATGGAAAGCTAGTTGGCGACGTCGATTTTGAAGAAGTTTCAAAAATCGCATCATATATTACACCCGTTCCAAAAGGTGTTGGGCCAATGACAATCAATGCACTGATAGAAAACACCTATGAATTGTATAAGATGCACAACTTATAAAACCAAAAAAGAAAAAAGCATACTTTAAAAATCTGAACTTTTACCTTTACATTCATAGAGATAAGTTGCTATAATAGGAATGTATTTAGTTATCGTATAAGTTATCTAGTAGGGTGATAACGTTTCTACCGCGATGCCTTCTATCGCGACTACGATCATTAAGCATTTTAGGGGTTGTTTGATTCTTCGTAGCCTTTATACAGGTACTAATATACATAGGGGCACATAGGGGATAGGTAGCTTAATATACCTAGAGTATGTGTTACAAAAAAAGGACACCCACTTTTAGGGTGTTTTTTTTGGGCATAAATGATAAAATAGATGTGATATAGAAAAAGGAGTTTGATGATATGAATATTTGGCATGATATTGACAAAAAAAGAATCCAACCCGATCAATTTATTGCTTGTATAGAAATTTCTAAAGGCAGTAAGAAAAAATATGAATTAGATAAAGATACAGGGATGATTATTTTAGATCGTATCTTGTTTACATCAACTCACTACCCTGCAAATTATGGATTTATTCCACGCACATATGCAGGTGACAATGACCCACTTGATGTCTTAGTTTTATGTCAAGAAGACATTGAACCTTTAAGTATTGTCCAGTGCTATCCAATTGGTGTCATGAAAATGATTGATTCTGATGAAATTGATGAAAAAATCATTGCCATTCCGTTTGGAGATCCATCACTCACACAATATAAAGATATTAGCGAATTACCCGCACACTTACTGACAGAAATGGGACACTTTTTTGAAGTGTATAAGTCGTTAGAAGGTAAAAAAACATATATTCTTGATATCGAAGGTGCTGAGGCAGCAAAAAAAATCATTTCTCAAAGCATGAAAAATTATGATGAAAAATTTGGTAAATAAAAAAGGTGATGAATTATGGGAAGAGCATTTGAAGTAAGAAAAGTAGCTATGGCAAAAACGGCTGCAGTCAAAAGTAAAGTTTATGCGAAATACGGTCGCGAAATATATATGGCAGCAAAATCTGGCACACCAGACCCAGAAACGAATCAAACATTAAAGCGTATTATAGAGCGTGCTAAAAAGGAACAAGTACCTGCTGATGTTATTAAGAGAAATATCGAAAAAGCAGTCGGTGGTACAGGAGAAAACTATACATCGGTCAGATATGAAGGCTTTGGTCCAGGGAACTCACTATTAATTGTTGAATGTTTAACAGATAACGTGAATAGAACGATTGCTGAAGTTAGAAACTGCTTTACAAAAACAGGTGGTAAATTAGGTATTTCTGGTTCTGTTGTCCATCAATTTAATCATCAAGCTGTGTTTGTAATTAAAGGACTTACAGAAGATGAAGTATTAGAGATTTTAGTACTTAACGATTTAGATGTTTCTGATATGGAAGCAGATGAAGAAGGCGTCACAATCTATAGTGATGCAACCAATTTCAATGCTATTCGTACTGCGCTTTTAGATACAAATCCAGACATGGATTTAGACACAGAGGAAATTATGTGGCTACCAATTATGGAGACGACTTTAGATAGCGAAGAGGATCAAGAAAAATTCGATCGATTGACCTCTATGTTAGATGAGCTTGATGATGTGCAAGATGTTTTCCACAATGTGCATTTATAAAGATAATTTATAAACAAAAAAATAATCATTTAGAAAACAAAAAAAGTTAACAAAAGAACAGTTTCTATTTGTTGGAAACTGTCTTTTTTTTTGCATTTTATTATGTTATAATAACATAAGGAATTATCGAGGAGGATGGAATGAGCTTACACATGATTGACAAAACAATCGATGAGATCATTCTTCGAGAAAAAAATCGTCAAGAAGAACACATCGAGTTAATCGCTTCTGAAAATTTTGTTTCACAAGCAGTTTTGGATGCTCAAGGTTCTATTCTTACCAATAAATACGCAGAAGGCTACCCAAAGAAAAGATATTATGGGGGCTGTGAATTTGTTGATGAGATTGAAAACTTAGCAATAGATAGACTTAAAAAGCTTTTTAATGTGGCATATGCCAATGTTCAACCACACTCCGGATCACAAGCGAATATGGCAGTTTTTCAAGCCTTGCTAAATCCAGGAGACACAATTTTAGGGATGTCACTTGCTGAAGGTGGACATCTAACACATGGATTTCATTTGAATTTTTCTGGTAAATTTTATCAATCAGCATTTTATGGTGTTGATGAAAAGACAGAGTTGATCGATTACGATAAAGTAAGAGACATTGCATTAGAAGTTAAACCTAAACTGATTATTGCTGGTGCGAGTGCATATTCACGTGTCATTGATTTTAAGAAGTTTAGAGAAATTGCCGATGAAGTAGGAGCATACTTACACGTCGATATGGCACATATTGCAGGATTAGTCGCTGCTGGACTTCATCCATCACCAGTACCTTACGCACATGCAATTACATCAACAACACATAAAACATTAAGAGGTCCACGTGGTGGTATTGTCATCACAAACGATGAAGAGATTGCTAAAAAAATAGATAAAGCAGTATTTCCAGGTGTTCAAGGCGGACCACTCATGCATGTGATTGCTGCCAAGGCTGTGGCATTTTTGGAAGCTTTAGATTCATCATTTGTGGACTATCAAAAACAAGTTATTAAAAATGCACAAGCACTTGCAGATGAGCTCACAAAACTTGGATATCGAGTTGTCAGTGGAGGCACAGATAATCATTTAATGCTTGTTGATGTTAAAGGTAGACATAACATCACAGGCTTAGATGCGGAAAAGACTTTACATAAGGCACACATTACATGTAACAAAAATGGTTTGCCTTTTGATAAAGAAAAACCCGCATATGGTAGTGGTATCAGACTAGGTACACCTGCTGTGACAACAAGAGGATTCAAGGAAGAGGATATGCGTCAGATTGCACATTGGATCGATCGTGCACTTGCTAATAAACAAGATGTGCATATACTTGAAGAGATTAAACAAGAAGTTTTAAAATTGACAGAAAAATATCCATTATACAAGAAGGGAGTATAGAATATGATAGCAAAAACAAGATACATATCAGACGGTAAAAAAGCATTAAAAGAATTACCTATAATGCATTATCTCGATGCTGAGTATCTTTATTATCCCGTAACGAGTGCACGTTGCCCAGAAGGAGAAACCTGTGTACGTGGGGGTCAATTCGTTAAAGTAGGAGAAGTAGTAGGAACAAGAAAAGGTGCATTTTTTGAGCAACCTATGCACGCAACCTGTAGTGGTGAGGTCGTAGGTTATGAAAAGCATATCGATCAAAGTGGTAAAGTTGTAGACTGTCTTATTGTTAAAAATGACAAGAAATACGAACTTCACGAATCTATATCAGAAAGAACTGATGAAGAAATCGATGCATTAACGAAAGAAGCATTTATTGAAATCGTTAAAGAAGCAGGGTTAGTTGGTTTAGGTGGTAGCGCGTTTCCAACCTATATTAAATTAGATACTAAAGATCCAATCAATGTTGTCATCGCTAATGGTGTCGAATGTGAACCTAATTTAATTGCTGATTATGGTTTAATGATGAATAACCCAAGAGAAGTCATTAAAGGCTTAATTTATGCAATGAAGGCATCAGGTGCACCAAAAGGTGTCATCGCAATCAAGAAAAAATATATCGAAATTGAAGAAAGACTTAAGTTTGTTCTACAAGAGTTTACTGAATACGACATTAAAGTAGTTAAAGTAGGCAATCATTACCCACAAGGTTGGGAATTAGATATGATTAAACGTGCCTTAGGTATAAACATTCCACAAGGTGAGCTACTTTCCAAATATGGCGTCTTAAACTTCAATGTTTCAACACTTCAAAGTATTTATAATGCAGTTAAAAAAAGACTACCTGTTTTAGAAAGACTATTTACCATTAGTGGTGATGGAGTACATAATAAGAGCTTTAGAGCACGTATCGGTACGAATGTTAAAGATCTTATCGAACTTGCAGGTGGCTATAAGGAAGAAGAAAAACCTAAAGTGCTCATTTTAGGTGGACCGATGATGGGAACAAACATTCAACGTGATGACATTGTCATGACACATACATCAACATCTCTCATCGTGTTAAATGAAAATTTAGACAAAGAAGAGCCATGTATTCATTGTGCTTCATGTGTTTATTCCTGTCCAGTTGAGATTCAACCGGTTCAAATTATGAATGCCTATAAGGTTAGAGATAAAGAAGCTTTAAAAACCTTAGAAGTGAATAAGTGTATTGAGTGTGGCTTATGTTCATTCGTATGCCCATCGAAGATTCATTTGACAGAGTATATGCGTTCTGGTAAACGCTTTGCTGGTAAATAGGAGGGAATTCACATGCAAGCAGTTAAACAAACAAGCCCTTATATTCGTAAACCGATAAGCACAAAACGTATGATGATTGACGTTTTAATCGCGTTAATCCCTGTCGTTGCTTTCTCGATCTATCGATTTGGATGGGATGCAATTATTCGTATTTTAGTCTCTCTTGTTGTCATGATTGGCTTAGAAGCTCTTGCTTTTGTCATGATGCAAAAACCATCAAACAGTGATAACAAATGGGAAAAGTTTAAATCAAGATATCAAAATTACACCATCAATAATATAACCGCTCCAGCTGTGAGTGCGATTATTTTTGCGATGCTTGTGCCAAGTAAACTGCCAATTTATGCAGTTGTAGCTGGTGCTGCGTTTGGTATATTAATTGCCAAAATGCTTTTTGGTGGCTTAGGATCTAATATTTTTAATGTCGCTGCAGCAGGTCGTATTTTTATAGCATTAGCATTAACAAATATGTTTTCAGGCACTTATGTAGGTGTTGATTTAGTTGCTGGTGGCACAGCATTAACAACTTTAAGAAGTGGTTTATTATTTCCGCAAGCCTTAAACAGTTACAGCATTTCAGATTTGTTCTTTGGAAACATTCCAGGAGCAATGGGCGAAATCAGTGCTTTAGCTATTTTAATTGGCTTGGCATATCTTCTTATTAGACGTTCTGCTGATTACAGAGTCGTCGTTTCATCTGCTTCAACATTTATTATTCTGATGTTGCTTGTAGGTTTTAAATTATATCCTGATCAAGCATTTGAATATATGGCATATCAATTATTTGCAGGTGGTCTATTATTTGGTGTCGCATTCATGATAACAGACCCAGTGACATCACCTGTAACTAGACCTGGTCGTTGGCTTTATGGTCTATTTGTTGGTGCGCTTATTGTATTGATTCGATTATTTGGTGCATATCCTGAAGGTGTTGCATTTGCATTGTTATTTGCAAATATGTTTGTCCCACTCATCGATTATCCAAAATGGGCAACAAATAAAATTAAACCAGCATTTATCGCGAGCTATTTAGTCCTACTTATTGTGATTGGACTTGTCGTATTCTTTGGTGTTGGAGGTGCTGTATAATGAAAAAGTTATTTGAAAAACCATTATTCCATTACACCTTTGTATTAACAGTTGTTTCGATTGTTTGTGGCATTATGATTGGTGCAGTCAATGCAATTACCGCACCTATTATTGAAAACAATATTAAAGAAGCCCAAGCAGCAGCTTATTCAAGAGTACTTTCTGGTTTAGATGATTTTGAAGAAGTTGCATTAACAAGCGAAGATCCAAGTACTGTCGTTGGTAAAGTCATCGGATATAATGCAGCTGATGAAATTATTGGATATATTTACACAGGCTATACAACAAACAAATACGGTTATATGAGAATCGTAGTTAGTGTGAATGCCTCAGGTATTATATTAGGTGCAGATTTTATTGAAATTAATCAAACCTATCAAGTAGATGGCACAAGAACGAACCTTTCACTTTATGTAGGGTCTCCTATTGCAAATCTTGCACCACAAGGTGATATTGTCACTGGCGCAACAGGATCATTAAACAGTGTTCAACAATTATTAAGTGATATCGCTGTTTCACATAGTTTAACAGCAACTGAACCACCACTACCTTATGCAGAATATTATGGTAATGATTACGTGTTAGTAGAAGATACAACCTTCTCTGGTACACTCGTTACAAATAAATACACGGTTGAAGGTCAAGGCACAGTTTATTTAGTAACTGGTTCTGGGGAATACTTTGATGGTAATGAAGGATCTATCACACTTCATGTGTTACTTGATAATGATGGAGAAATTATTAAATTGTTATTACCAGAAGAAGATTATGGACATACAAAACGTGCACCATGGGGTACAAATAATCTTACATATTTAAGTTATTTTGAGGGATTAACATTAAGTCAAGTTGAACAAGTTGTAGATGACAACGATGATTTACAAACAGGTGCAACAAATACAAAAACATTGATAGAAATTTTATTAAGAGCATTAGTGAGTGAGGTGACAGCATAATGAAAAAACAAGAACTTTGGTTACTCATTAATACAATCATCGTTTTACTAGTGGCATTTGGTTTCATCCTAATTTATTCAAATGCTGTTGTCAAAACACCAGAAGATCGTCTCTTTGGTCGTGTCGTTGAATTAACAAATGAAGCTGTTGTCGAAACGCTACCAAATACGAACAGTTACGCAGTCGTTCATTTAAGTTATGATGCTGTAACTCGTTCAGGAGAAACAGTTGGTAAAGTCTACAATTTAAAGATTAAGAATGGTTATAATTTCTCAAGCAATGAAAACTTTGGTGAAATTGAACTTCTTGTCGGTATTGGCAAAGACAATTTAATCAATGTTGAAATTATCACACTTAAGCAATCATCTTGGACTGTCAAAGGTATACAACGATTTGTTTATGATCGTTATCAAGATGTTTTAATTGCTCAAGTAGAAAATGTACCAGCTTATGATGCTGCTGATCCAGATGCTGGAGCAACTGCAACAGATAGTACAGGTGCAATTCGTGATCTTGTTAAAAAAGCAGTTCAAATGCATTTTGGTACATTTGTTGATGACCCTTACATTGAGTTTTATGGTGAGGATTACATTTTAGTAGAAGACACAACCTTCTCTGGTACACTTGTTACAAACAAATATACGGTTGAAGGTCAAGGCACAGTTTATTTAGTAACTGGCTCAGGCGAATACTATGATGGTAATGAAGCATCGATCACACTTCACGTATTATTAGATAGCGATGGAGAAATCTTGGCATTACTTCTACCAGATGATGGCTATGGCCATACGAAAGGTTTTAGAAGTAGAAACGATGCATATCTCGCAGAGTTTATTGGATTAACAATAGGTCAAGTTGAACAGGTTGTTAATGATAATGATGATTTAACAACAGGAGCAACAAATACAAAAACATTAATAGAAGTCTTATTAAGAGCTTTAGTGAGTGAGGTGACAGCATAATGACAGAAGCAAAAAAAGTGCCTGCTAAAAAAGTAAAAGCAGAAGAAAAAGAACAAACATATCTAGATGTTTTCTTAAAAGGTATTTGGAAAGAAAACGGGATATTTGTTACAGCTTTAGGTCTATGTCCTGCTCTTGCTGTTACACGTTCATTTGAAGGAGCATTTGGTATGGGTATTTTAGTCCTTATGGTATTATTCATGACCAATGTGTCCGTATCACTGATTAGAAAACTTGTTCCAGATACAGTGCGTATTCCAGTCTATGTAATTATTATTGCAACTGAAGTAACGATTGTTAAGATGCTTGTTGATGCATTTGCTCCAGCACTTGCACAAGAACTTGGTGTGTTCATTGCATTAATTACAGTTAACTGTGTTGTCTTTGGTCGAGCAGAAGCATTCGCATCAAAAAATTCAGTACCTATGGCAGCTATGGATGCGTTTGGTGTTGCTGCAGGCTTTGGTTTAGCATTATCTATGATTGGTTTCTTTAGAGAGTTCTTAGGTACAGGCACGATCATTTTAGGTCAAACATTACCATTAGGATTTGCAGAACCTATTTCAGTATTTGGTGATGCCTTAGCACCGTATGCATTTGGTGTGCTTGTTCAACCTCCAGGAGCGTTCTTAGTCATTGGATTAATTATTGCTATTATCACTGCTTCAAACCAAAAGAAAGGGGCTAAGAAATAATGAACTTAATTGCGATTTTAATTTCAGCGATGTTGGTGAACAACATTGTACTCATGCAGTTTTTAGGTCTTTGCTCATTCTTTGGTGTATCAACCAAGATGAAGTCAGTTGTCGGTATGGGATTAGCAGTTATTACAGTTATCTTTTTAGCTGCTGTGATTACTTATCCTCTTTATCATCTCGTATTAGTGGAATTAAAAATTGAATATATTGATACAATTGCATTTATTTTAGTTATTGCGTCTCTTGTTCAGTTAACAGAACTAGTGATTAAGAGATTTAGCCAAAGCTTATATAAAGCACTTGGTGTATATCTACCACTCATTGCAACAAACTGTGCAGTTTTAGGTGTTGCTTTAACAAACGTTGCAACCCCTCAATCATATCCTGAAGCGCTTATGTTCGCATTAGGCTCAGGTTTAGGCTACGCAATGATAATTATTACATTTACTGCAATCCGCATGCGACTAGATTCAGCAAACGTTCCAAAAGCACTGAAAGGCCTTCCTATTGCATTTGTTACAGCTAGTTTAATGGCTATGGCATTTATGGGATTGTCAGGTATTATCTAATGGAACTATTGATTTTAGTAGCAGTGTTGAGCGGGTTCATAGGACTTTATATATTAGCTATGTATTTAAACTCAAAAGTAGCGATTCCTGAATCATGTAAACAAGCTTATTTAGAAGCTCAAGCATGTGAATCTTGTGCAACAAAAAGCTCAGGTGGTAAAGCATGTGGATTTAGTGATGCACTTGAATTTATGAAGGAGGTCAAGCTACAATGATGGAAGCATTATACCCTTTTATGGTTCTTGGTGTTCTTGGTATTTTATTAGGTGTGATTTTATCACTTGCAAATAAATATTTAACCGTTGAAGAAGATCCAAGAATCGATGGCGTTGAAAAATTATTACCCAATTATAATTGTGGTGCATGTGGTACACCAGGTTGCCGTGCGTTTGCCACAGGTATTTTAAATGGAGAAGTTAAAAACTTATCTCGCTGTAAGCCAGGTAAGGCTGAAAAACACTTTAATCCTATCTTAGAGTACCTTAAAGATCACCCAAATCCAGATGGATCTAAAGTCGATGTAAAGATTTAGGACATTATTTGTCCTTTTCTTTACTACATGTAGTAAAAATGAATTAAAAAGAGGTTATGTTCATGAAGAAAATAACATATGTCATATTACTTATCATCAGTATTTTGGCATTAAGTGCATGTGAATCTAAAGCAGAAGTATATTCTATTAATTTTTTTGATTATATGGATACTTTTATCAACGTGCAAATATATACAGATGATGAGGATTTAGCAAAAGATTTATTTGATGACATTGAAAAGGTGTATGCGCTATATCATGATTTAACAACAGGTTATGAACCACTTAAAGAAGATTCACCTTACCTTGCAAATATATATAGCATTAACCAAACGCTGAATGAACGTATAGAAATTGATGAACCATTATATAATATATTAATCGATGCCGAAGAAATCAAAGCATTAACAAATGGATACTTTGATGTTTCTGTGGGTAAGATTGTAGATGTCTGGAAAAATGTTATTTTAGATGAAAATGATGGATTCCTGTTTGAAGAAATTCCCCAAGACACTTATGATCAAGTTATATTGGCATTAGCAGAGATTGACATTGTCCTTAACCCCTTCACACTAGAAAATGAAGATGGTAAGTTTTATATCACCATCAATCATGAAGATGTCAAAATTGATTTAGGTGCATTCTCAAAAGGGTATGCTACCGAAAGAGCACACGAGATCCTTAAGGAAGCCGGCATAAGACACTATAGTGTAACAGCAGGAAGTAGCTCTATATCACTTGGAGAAAATGCTGGTAGAGAAACAGGTTTATATCATGTCTCTCTTGCTAACCCCGTGAGAAAAGGTTTAGATGATCGTTCATATGGCATGATTAAAGTTCAAAACCTTTCAGTAACAACAAGTGGTAACTATGAACAATATGCACTATATAACGATTTAAGATATCACCACATTATTTCACCAATTACTAAATTACCCATGCAATATTATCATACTGTCACCATCTTAGGAAGTGATGCAGGTTTTTTAGACGCTGTTTCAACAGCACTTTTCTCCATGGAACCTGAAGTTTTTGATGCATGGTTTGATACACATAAAGATGCATATCAATTAGAGATTATTCGTTTCAATTATGATGAAACAGTCTCAACATTTTTAAGCCAAACAATTTTCGAGGAAAACTAGTATGATGGAAAAAAGAAGTCCAACACAAAAGAAGAGAGATATCATTTTAGTGACCATGCTATTTATTATCATGGGTGGGCTTTTTCTGTTTTTTAGATTCTTTGCTTTTCAAACAGATGCATCAAGAGCACATGTCTATTATGGAAGTTCAAATGAGCCTATCGTGACAATTGATTTTGTGAATTATAGAGTGCTTAGAAATTATGATCAAGGCTTCGAAAGTGATCAAGGGGACCCTTATCCAATCATCGATGAAGTGAACCGTACAATCACTTTATTAGGCGATTATCAAGTCAATGGTGTGCGTCAAATTGTTGTCATATCTTACAACTTTGATCGTAAAAGTGTGCAGGTTATAGAAGAAACAAGTCCCAACAATATTTGCAGTAGAGAAGGAGAATCAACGGGTTGGCCACTCATCTGCCTACCTAATAGAGTTCGTATTGAATTTGAAGCGACAGATGAAGATTTTACCGTTTAACAAGCCATGAAGAAAACAAAAAAAATGGTATTGCTTGCTAATTTTTTAGCGATTGCAATCGTGTTAAATATAATTGAATCGGCGATACCTGTAATTCCCGTTCCTGGTGCTAAACTTGGATTTGCAAACATAATGACACTCGTCATATTGTACATGTATTCCTTTAAGGACAGTGCCGCAATAACCATCCTTCGTGTACTTTTGGTATCAATTTTAACCGCAAAACTCTTAAATCCTGTTTTTTTCATGAGTATGAGTGGTGCAGTTTTTGCAATGCTTGCAATGGGTTTCTTTAAGAAGACTAATTTTTTTGGAATACTTGGCGTGAGTGTTTTAGGCTCAGTTTTTCATTGTCTTGGACAAGTCACTGCAGGGATTTTTGTTATTGGTAGTACAGCGGTCCTTTTATACCTTCCGGTTATGCTGTTTTTAAGCATTCCAGCCGGAGCTTTAACAGGCGTTATCGCCCAAAGATTTTTATCAATCTGGCAAACGTACCATAGGGAGATTGCGTGATTTGATGAAATTTGATTTTAATACTTGATTAAACATTTTTCAAATGATATAATAATTGAGCGAAACTTACTATGACTTAAAGAGTCATGGCGGAAGGAGAAAATAACTATGAAACCAGGAATTCACCCAAAATACAACATATCAACCGTGAAGTGTTCAACATGTGGTCACGAGTATGAAGTTGGTACAACAGCAAATAGCATCAGAATTGACACTTGTGCAAATTGCCATCCATTTTATACAGGACAACAAACATTCATTCAAGCAGCTGGACGTGTTGAGAAGTTCAACAAGCGTTATGGCATTAATAACGAGAAAAAGTAACAACAAAGATAACGTGATTGAACATCACGTTTTTTGTTAAGGAAATCATTAAGCAAAGGGGATTTTGCGATGTATCACACATATAAAAATGGATTTATTGAAGTTGTTTGCGGACCAATGTTTGCTGGTAAAACAGAGGAATTAATTAGACGCATCAAAAGACTTGAATATGCAAAACAAAATGTACTTGTATTTAAACCTAAAATAGATACCAGATATGCTTTAGAAGAGATTGTTTCGCATAATCTTTCAAAAAAACCATCCATCATTATTGATAAAAGCATCGAGATTATCAATTACATTCAACCAGATACAGATGCTGTAGTCATTGATGAAGTCCAATTTTTCGATGAAGACATTATACAAATCACTGAAGATTTAGCAGATAAAGGTATCCGTGTAATTGTAGGTGGACTCGATAGAGATTTCAGAGGAGAACCATTTGGACCCATGCCGGAGTTATTAGCTCGTGCAGAATTTGTTACAAAATTGACCGCAATCTGTGTTAAAAGTGGCTTACCAGCGACAAGAACACAACGCATCATCGATGGTAAACCGGCACATTATACGGATAAAACGATCTTAGTAGGAGCAAACGAATCATATGAGCCAAGATCAAGACATTATCATGAAGTCCCAGGAAAACCAACAAAACTTTAAATTTATGCGTGCTGCACTAAGTGAAGCAAAAAAAGCATATGCCAAAGATGAAGTACCTGTTGGGGCTGTAGTTGTCTGTCAAGGCAACATTATTGCTCGTGCACACAATCTTCGTGAATCAAAACAACATTTTCATGCACATGCAGAATTTTTAGCAATGATGAAAGCAGCAAAAAAAATCGGAAGTTGGCGATTGGAAGATTGTGATGTTTATGTTACAATGGAGCCGTGCCCAATGTGTGCTGGTGCTATGATTCAATCACGTATCAGACATGTTTATTATGGCGCAAAAGATCCAAAATCTGGCGTCGTAGATAGTATGATGCAAATATTTCAAAACCCCTTCAACCATAAGGTGGAAGTGACATCTGAGCTCATGGCAAAGGAAAGTGAAATACTTTTGAAGTCATTTTTCAAGAAGTTAAGAGATAAATAATGCAAATTCCCTATCAAGCATCATCATTCAATAGTAAAGTGTGAACCTGGTCAGGTCTTGATTGAAGCAGCCATAAGCATTTCTACTATGTGGGTGATGATGCTTGATGGGGATTTTCAATGAAATGATGTCACATATCAAAATTTAGAGAAACTTATTATAAGATGTTATAATAAAAATAATGGAGGAATTACACATATGAAACTAAATCCCAAAGTATTTAATCAATTAAAAACAGAGCCGTTTACGTCTCAAACGATTGAAGAAAAAACAATTGAGTTTTATTACATGAATGACACGCCATTCTTATTTCAGTTTGCATCAAGAGGTAGGTTTGCAGTTTGGACATCTGACGGTCAAAATTATAAAGTTTTAGTCGAACAAAAATATTTTGATGTCATGAAAGATTTCTACAGCGAAGAAGTAAATAGAATCTGGCTGGGCTTTTTAACACGTGTAAGTGGTATAAGTAAAAAGATCAACATGTGGTTTATGATTCCTACACTTGTGTTATACATTGTAATTGCGGGTCTTGCAACATGGTTATTTCCAGATATGATGCTTCAAATATTATTATTTATGATTGTACTTGTTGTTGCGAGCAACATGATACAAAGCCGTATCGTTAATAATAAAGTTAGAGAAGAAAACAGAAAGACCCAAGATGAAATTCGGGCTTATATCGGTGAAGGTGCTTTTGAAGAACTTGTCAAAGCACAAGAAGCACATTATCAAGACTATTTTAAGTTTGAAGAAGAAACTGTTTTAGAAGAGACAGTTGTTGAAGACGTAGAAAAGGACGGAGAAGACAATGAATCAAAAGGCAATTAATGCAATCAGGTTTTTAGGTGTTGATGCTGTCAATGTTGCCAATAGTGGGCATCCTGGTATTGTACTCGGTGCAGCGCCAATGGCATATCAATTATTTACTGAACATCTTAATGTACATATCAAAGACACAAAGTGGATGAATAGGGATCGTTTTATTTTATCAGCAGGTCACGGCTCAATGCTTTTATATGCATTGAATCACCTTTCAGGGTTTAAAATTTCGATCGAAGATTTAAAAAACTTCAGACAAATTGGAAATACACCTGGACATCCTGAATATGGTCATACTGATGGCGTGGAGACAACAAGTGGACCACTTGGCCAAGGTATTTCAAATGCAGTAGGACTGGCTATTGCAGAGACACATTTAGCAGCAAGATTTAATAAAGAGGACATCAATCTTATAGATCACTTTACATACGTCATATGCGGAGATGGCGACTTACAAGAAGGTGTTGCTTTAGAATCCATGAGTCTAGCAGGTCATTTGGGGTTAGGTAAATTAATCGTTTTATTTGACTCTAACGATATTCAGCTAGACGGCAAAGTATCTATGGCATATAGCGAAAAGCATAAAGAAAAATTCGAAGCGATGGGATGGCAACACATTTTAGTTTCAGATGGTAATGACTTACAAGCAATAAACCGTGCGATTAATCGCGCTAAAAAAGAAAATTTGCGTCCTACAATCATTGAGGTAAAAACAACCATAGGATATGGCACAACAATTCAAGGTACGAGTAAGGTGCATGGTGCACCTATTGGATTTGAAGAAGCAGATAAGCTTAGAAAAACATTGGAGTGGCCATATAATCCTTTTGAAGTACCACAAGATGTCTATGATCATTTTAGAAAAAAAGTGGCTTTACGTGGGCAAAGAGCATATCGTAAATGGCAAAAAACTGTAAAAGAATATCAAGAAAAATATCCTGCTGATTATACACTGTACGATACTTTTGTAAATAAAGATATTGAGATAAATTTAGACGCATTCAAAGATGAAGTGTCTGCAAATAAGGATGCTACAAGAAATATTAGCGGCAAGGTACTTAATAAACTTTCTAATCACTATTTTAACTTGATTGGAGGGTCAGCTGATTTAACAGCTTCAACAAAGGCTAAAGGTGCTGATGGACATTTTGCTAAAGACCATAGGCTTGCTAGAAACATCAATTTTGGAGTAAGAGAACATGCAATGGGTGCTATCGTAAATGGTATGACGCTACATGGTGGTCTCAAGGTTTTTGGTGGTGCATTCTTTGTATTTAGTGATTACATGAAGGCATCTATTCGATTGGCTGCGATCATGCGTATCCCATCAATCTTTGTATTCTCACATGATTCAATTGCTGTTGGTGAAGACGGACCTACACACCAACCTGTTGAACAATTGGTAGGATTAAGAGCAATTCCACAACTCAATGTGATTCGTCCTGCAGATGCAAACGAAACGCTTGCTGCTTGGAAAATTGCTATGGAGTCTAAAGATACACCGACATGCATCATCTTGACACGTCAAAATGTGAATAACTATCAGACAACACATTATGAAGGCGTCAGTAAAGGTGCATATGTTGCATCCTTCGAGAAAGAAGGTAAATTAGATGGTATTCTATTAGCGAGCGGTTCAGAAGTTGATCTTGCTATACAAACACAATCATTACTTATAGAAAAGGGTAAGAACGTTCGTGTTGTGAGTATGCCTTCACACTATTTATTTGAAAAACAAACTCAAAAGTATAAAAAATCCGTTTTACCAGGAAACATTAAAACGTTAGCTATTGAGATGGGAAGCCCATTGTCATGGTATAAATATACACAATATATATATGGTATTGATACATTTGGTGTCAGTGCACCATTAGAACAAGCACTGATGCATTTTGGATTCAGCAAAGAACATGTTGCTGATTACTTTATGAAAAAACTTGCATAAAAAAGAAGTGATTACATGATTTATGATGGTATTGTAGTCGGTGGTGGACATGCTGGAATTGAAGCATGTTTAGCAATGGCTCGTATGAATAAAAAAACATTACTCATTACAGGCAACCTGAATAAGGTTGCTTCTTTGCCTTGCAACCCATCTATTGGAGGACCTGCCAAAGGTATTGTTGTAAGAGAAATTGATGCACTTGGCGGACAAATGGCGAAAAGTGCAGATGAAGGGCAAATCCAAATGAAGATGCTAAATGCTTCTAAAGGTCCTGCCGTTCGCGCACTAAGAGCTCAAATTGATAAACTAAAATATCCGAAAATCATGTTACGAGTGTTGAAAGAAACAAAAGGACTTGATTTATTGGAAGCACTTGTTGAATCTCTAATCATTGAAGATCAAAAAGTCAAAGGTGTTAGATTAGATAATGGACAAGAAATCTTTTCAAAAACTGTTGTCATAACAACAGGAACATACCTTAATAGCAATATATTGATTGGTAAAGAAAAATCACAAAGTGGACCATCAGGTGAACCTACAACTTTTGGTATTAGTAAACAACTTAGAGATTTAGGATTTGATGTTGTAAGGCTAAAAACTGGTACACCACCTCGTGTGCAAAAAGATAGCATTGACTATCAAAAAATGTCTATCCAACCCGGTGATGAAAAACCTCAAACATTCAGCTTTGATGGTGTCTATTATCACGAAAACCCACATGAGTATTGTTACCTTACACATACATCGACACATACACATGACATCATATTTTCTAATTTGAACTTATCAGCGATGTACAGTGGTGTCGTAGAAGGTGTTGGACCAAGATACTGTCCATCTATTGAAGATAAAGTAGTTAGATTTAGTGATAAAGAAAGACACCAGATTTTTATTGAACCAGAAAGCATGGAACTTGATGAAATGTACGTTCAAGGGTTTTCAACAAGCTTACCTCGAGACGTTCAAGAAAAAATGATTCGCACCATACCTGGTTTAGAAAATGTAAAAATTATAAGATATGCATATGCGATAGAATATGATGCAATCAACCCTATTCAGCTATATCCAACCCTAGAGACTAAAAAAATAGAAAATCTTTATTGTGCAGGTCAAATCAATGGAACTAGTGGGTATGAAGAAGCCGCTGGTCAAGGATTAATGGCTGGTATTAATGCAGCACTTAAAATTTCAGGTAAAGATCCACTTATTCTACATAGACATGAAGCGTATATTGGTGTACTGATTGATGATCTAGTCACAAAAGGAACATTAGAACCTTACCGCTTACTAACTTCAAGAGCAGAGCATCGCCTTTTACTTCGTCATGATAATGCAGATTTAAGACTTAGAGACTATGGTTACGAAATTGGCTTAGTTGATGATGAAACATATCAAAAATATAATGCAAAAAAACAAAAATACTTAGAACTTTATGAAGAAGCTAGTAAATTTAAAATCATGCCAAATGATGAAAATAATAATTACCTATCTTCTCGGGGTTCTGCTGCTATCTATGAGGCAATCTACCTAACAGATTTACTTAAGCGTCCAGAAATAAACCAAATAGATGTGATTCATTTTTTAGGTGATATATACGACAGTGACACATTAGAACAATTAGAAATTAAAGTAAAATATGAAGGATATATCCAAAAAGCTATTCGCGAAGCAGATAAGATGTTAAGACTTGAGGATAAGATCATTCCAGAAATAATCAACTATAATTCTGTTAGAAATATTTCTTCAGAAGCTAGAGAAAAACTAACTAAAATAAGACCTAAAACATTAGGTCAGGCTTCACGAATTTCAGGTGTGAATCCAGCAGATATTTCTGTACTTCTCGTTTATTTGGAATCAGGAAGTTATCATCATGATCTTTAAAGAAGATGTCAAAAAATACCTTGATATTGAACTGAGTGATACCCAAATGTTCCAATTTGATGTATACTACAACTACTTAATCACTTACAATCAAACGACGAATTTAACACGTATCACTGAGGAACAAGAAGTGTATTATAAACACTTTTTTGACTCACTATCATTGGCTAAAACCATTAACTTTAATAAGGTTGAGGCTATATGTGATATGGGTGCTGGTGCTGGATTTCCAAGCATCCCACTAAAAATTGTGTTTCCTCATTTAAAAGTTACAATTGTAGACTCGCTCAATAAACGTATTGTATTTTTGACTCAATTAATCGAACGATTAAACGTCACACATGTAGAACTTGTACACGATAGAGTTGAAAACTTTGCTTTATCACACCAAGAATTATTTGATTTTGTCACAGCAAGAGCTCTAGGACATCTCACGTTAATTACTGAAATGGGTTTACCCATGGTTAAACTTGGTGGTGTGTTTCTAGGACTTAAATCACAAAATTTTGAAGAAGAATTGAAAGAATCTAAACACGCTATTACTAAATTAGGTGGAAAAATCAAGGATATACATCAATTTGATCTACCGCATCATTATGGCCAACGCGTGCATATAAATATAGAAAAGATTAAACATGTTAAAGGGTTTCCAAGAAGTTATGCTCACATGACCAAAAAACCTTTATAAACAAGAAGGGATATTTCATGGGAAAGATTATTGCGGTATCTAATCAAAAAGGTGGGGTTGGAAAAACAACCACAAGTGTTAACTTAGCTGCGGCACTTGCCTTACACGAGAAACGTGTATTATTAATTGACTTCGATCCCCAAGCAAGCACTACTACAAGTCTAGGCATTAATCGAAGCATGTTATATTCCACAATTAACGATGTGCTTTTGGACTATAGACAGATTGAAGATGCCATCATTCATTTACCAGATATTCAAGTAGATGTCATTCCTGCAACCATTGAATTAGCACATATAGAGGTAAAAATCGATCACGAAGACCGTGAATATGTACTAAGTCAAAAAATAGCTGATATTAAAGATCGATATGACTATATTATTATTGACTGTCCGCCTTCGTTAGGACTGCTCACCATCAGCGCACTCTATGCATCAAACTCTGTATTAATACCCGTACAATGTCAGTTTTTGGCGATTGATGGTCTCACTCAACTATTAAATACAATAAGAATTGTTCAGAAAAAACAAAAGGTTAATAATAGGATGTTAGAAATTGAAGGGGTTTTACTTACAATGCTCGATAAGAGAACAAAAGCTGGGTGGGAAATTGTCCATGAAATAAAAGACTATTTCAAAGATGGTGTTTTTGACACAATTATCACTAGTAATGTTGCTGCTCAAGTTGCACCAACTTATGGTTTACCCGTACTAACATTTGCACCTAAATCACCTGCAGCAAAATTATATAAATCACTAGCAAAGGAGATAGTAGCGAAAAATGAGCAACGAAAAGAAAGCTAGAACATTTACTGATTTATTACAAGAACATCATATTGATGATGTGTTAGAGGGAGAAATCATCGAAGAGGTTTCTTTGAGAGATATTAAACCCAACCCTTTTCAACCACGTCGTATTTTTGATGAAGAAAAGATCAACGAACTTGCTCAATCAATTAAAGAGCATGGTGTTTTTCAGCCAATTATTCTAAAACGAGTAAAAAATGGCTTCATCATTGTTTCAGGAGAAAGACGTTTTCGTGCATCTCAAATAGTCGGATTGAAGACAATACCTTCGATTATTCGTCAGTATGAGGAGGCGAAAGTTGCTGAAATAGCACTGGCTGAAAATCTTCAACGCGAAAATTTAACACCAATTGAAGAAGCAGAAGCCTATAAAATTGTTATGAGCAATCTTAAACTTACTCAAAATGAGTTGGCTGAAAAAGTGGGTAAAAGTAGATCTCACGTGACCAACACTTTGGGATTACTTAATTTGCCTGAAGAAGTTCAAAATATGTTATTAACTAGTCAAATTAGCATGGGTCACGCTAGAGCATTGAGCAAACTAGAAAACAAGGCTCAAGTGATTAAATTAGCCAAACTCGTTGTCTCTAAACAACTCAGTGTCCGTCAAATAGAAGAGTTGACGAAAATTGAAGATAAAACAAATAAAATACAAAGAAAAGAAACATCTAAATATTTAGAACAAGAAACTAAGTTATCCAAAGCGATAGGGCATAAAATCAAAATTGATGATAAAAAAATCGTTATCTATTATAAAGAAAATAGCATCGATGATATCATCCAAAGGTTAATATCTCATGAAACTTAATGTTGGAGATCACATTCTAACAAAAAAGAATCATGTCTGTGGATCCAATGAATGGGAAGTTCAGAGGGTTGGGATTGATATTAAAATCAAATGTATCAAATGTGGACGTGAAGTTTTTATTTTCAAGGCAGAACTTGACAAGAAAATCAAAGAAATAAAGCAATAATATCACATCCAATAACGTAACCGAATATTAGGATAACGGTTAAACACTTAAATGTCATTGAAAAATGATAGTGGTTAACCGTTTATTATCTTTACTAAAGGATTTATGTAATAAAAAACGATTTTTGTGATAAAAGTGGTTGCTTTTTTTAAAATGATAAGATAGAATATAAAAGCAAGCCCAAAAATGGAGGGGTAGCGAAGTGGCTAAACGCGGCAGACTGTAAATCTGTTCCTAACGGTTCGGCAGTTCGAATCTGTCCCCCTCCACCACTTTATATAAATAGACCTTCGTCAATGAGATGAAAAACTCTACTAAAAATATTGACAAGGTTGTTTTATAATGATAGAATGATTAAGCACGTCCACGAGGAAGTGCGAAAAAGGTCTTTGAAAACTGAATGATGATGAGTGTATCAAGAGTATTAAAAAAAGAAGAGCTATAAACAAACAAAACATA